>OBCU01000008.1_pt1 | contig 287369 bp, 241 predicted proteins | sample 1495961 | NCBI WGS metagenome assembly OBCU01 (sample SAMN04168658, study PRJEB22393) | human gut metagenome | biome: human gut microbiome; feature: stool | host: Homo sapiens | collected 2014-03-24
GTCATATTCTTTACGTTTTTTGGTAATAAAATAAATATTCGTAACCACGTGAAAAAGGTTAGTTACCTTTTTCGCCTACAAAGTTAGTCCTTTTATTCTTTTCTGCAACCTGTTGCGTGCCACTTTTTGATATTAAATTAAATAAATTTATTGTGAGACAATATTTTGCAAACTAGAGTTGCCAAAATCTTTTTTCTTTCCACCGAATCACTTATCTTTGTACCTATATATATTATATAAAGATGGAAACGAGTAAAATAGAAATTAAGGACGAAGTGCTTCGACAGGGTGCTGAGGAAGGTATGGACGAATTTATTAAAGTTTTTACCGATAAGTATTTGGAAGTGACGGGCGGTGTGATTAATGCTGAAACAATGCCCTTGCTCAATGGTTACCAACATTCTTTGCTAGGCTATCATTTTTTTCGTGAAGAGATTAATGAAGGGGGCTTTATTCAGTTGATTCAAAATGGCTATGGACCGTATCTTTTTGATAATCCTTTTGCTAAATCAATGCGTCTTTTTGGGGCGAAGGAATTCTCAAAGTTGATTTATACTGCCAAGAAAATTTATGATGAAAACCGTGCAGACTTGGAAAAAGACTGCGATGATGAAGAATTTATGGCAATGTATGAGCAATACGAGGTATTTGATGAACTGGAAGAGCAGTTTATGGATATGGAGGAACTTGTCACAGCACAGATTGCCGAGTATGTGGATAATAATATAGAACAGTTTGCTGAAATAGTGGAGTGATCCGGCTAGTGTTGTATTGTAATCTGCTTATATACTAAACTATGTGAGAAAAAGAGGAAGGTGGATAGGATTAAAAGCCTTTTTGCTTTTTATTGGATAGAAGTTGTCATACAAAAGAATATACAATCCAGTTATACTATAAAGGCTATATAACTGCTTGTTTTATTATTACGCCTTGAAATAAACTGATTTTGAGTTATTAACAGAAGGGGATTTATAAGTTTATTATGAAAATATAGCAAATGAAATATATAATTGGATTGCATGCTTTAATGTTTTTGATTGTGATTCTAATGGGATGTAATTCCACTCCTAATCGCTCAATATTACGACAGGTAGAATCTTATATGGAAGAACATCCGGATAGCGCTTTGTTTTTATTGAATAGTATTGCCCATCCTGAAAAATTATCTGGTCGAGAACAAGCTGAATATGCTTTGTTTTATACTCAGTCATGTGAGAAGAATTTTATCCTCCAGCTGAATGATTCTTTGATAAAAATAGCTGTTGACTATTTTAAAAGTCAAGCTGGAGGGTTGAAAACAGCACAGAGTTATTTTTATATGGGATGTATATATCAAAATAGAAATGAACATGCAAACGCTGTGCGAGCATTTATTAAAGCACTGGAAAATGCCCCTTCAAATATACGAAGTCGGATTTTGATGCAGATTCATTTTTATCTAGCTGAAAGTTATAATAATGAAGGATTATATAATGAAGCAAAGAAGCATTATTTTTTATCGTATGAAAATGCTATATATCGCAAAGATACTTTAGATATGTATTATCCCCTTCGTGGAATTGGGACTGCTTATTCATTTAAATTACAATATGATAGTGCCTTAGTATATTATAATAAAGCTCTTGAGATAAGTTGTAGAGCTAATAATAATGAAATGAAAGCTTATGTATTGTCTAGCATAGCAGGATGTTATGAAGCTAAAAATGATTTCGAAAAAGCTAATGAATATGCAACGAAAGTAATTAATCTTGGAGTTAGTGATTGTACTAATATGTATGAGGTAAAAGGGAACTCTTTGATGCATTTGAATAGATTGGATTCTGCTTATTATTATTTAAAATTGAGTGTTACGAGCACAGATTTGAATACAAAAGCAATTGCGTATTATCATTTATATAATTTATTAAAGAAAAAATCTTATTTGGAAGTGATAGCTTGTGCTGATTCCTTTATTCTTTATAAAGATTCTTTAATTGCAGCTCAACAATATGATGAAATTCAAAATATAAGAGAAGAGCATTTTCAAAGAGTTAAGGAACAAGAATTTTTTGTTCGACGGTGTTGGCTAATATTGGGCTTTATGTGTTTGTGTTTTATAGGAGCTATTGTCTTTTTATTTTTGGAAAGGAAAAGAAAATTGCATTATGCTAGATTGAATCAAACATTAGCGGAAATGAAACTAGCGAATGTGAAAAGATATATAGAGGAAGAATTGGGTGATTCTGTGGAATTGGATGATGAACTCATGAAATTGGAAGAAAGTGAGTTGAAAAAATGCATTTGTGACTTTCAAAAAACTATTTGGTATAGAAGAATAGTGAATTTGGATGAGCAATATTTGTCAGCGAAAGAGCAAAGAGAACTGTTAAGTGATTTGTTGGCGATATTTCCTCATATAATTGAAAGGCTAAGGATGGAATATCCTACAATTAAAGATGTGGATGTTTATTTCTGTATATTGTCGATTATTGGTTTTCGCTTGAAAAAAATAGCCTTTTGTTTACGTACAAATGACCGTAATCTTAGTACTCGAAAGTCTAGGCTTAAAAAGAATTTGAGTAAAAAGTTATTTGAAATGGTGTTTTCAAATAATTGATTATTAATTACTTGTGACTGTATTGTGATACTTTTTGTAACTATGTTATAGTTATTGTAACAGCGTTTCTTTGCTTTTACGATATATATTGTTTTTCTTTAAAAAAAAGAAAATGTAGTTATGAAAAAGAAATTGTTTATGTTGCTTGTATTATGTTCTGTATCTATAGTTTTGTTAGGACAGACGAATCATGAAATTGCTATTAAGTCTGTAAATAGACCTTTGAGACCACGTTCTTTAGTAGAACTTCCTAAAGTCTATTTGAATACCCCTCTAATCAGTATTTCTTTTGATGGCATCACTTCTCTTGTTTTTGTTAGAGTTATTAGCAAAAAAACAGGGGAGTTGGTAATCTCAACTTCTTATATGAATGTTTGTGATATACAAATATATCTAAGTGATAAGCCTGAGGGAGAATATTTGATTGAACTACAAGTTAATGATGATATTTATAGTGGTGAATTTTTATTATAAGGGTATGAATGATAATTTAGCTGAATTTGTTAAATCTTTAAATTGAACAATTATGAAAAAAGAATTTTTATTATTACTGTTTTTGTTCGCTTTTATTTCTTGTGAACAGAATGATGGTTTAGACTATTTAGATAGCTCTAATATTGAAAATATGCCAACTGCGGGAATAAAAAGTCGTGCAACTCAAAATATTGCAGATTTTGATCCTATTAAAGAATTAGAAAATATTCCGGTTAATATTATGAACGTTGGAAATAGTAGAAATAAATTCTTATCTTGTACGGAAAAAGGAGATAAAGTTGATTTGTATAAAAAAGATGATGGAAGTTTGAGGCAACGTTGGTATTTAAAAAATGGTAATATTATATTGGTAGGTGGTCATGTTGGAGGGATAGGGGATAATTCTATATTTTTTATTTCATCTATGACAGATACACCTATTTTAACCAGTTCGATGAATAATGGATTTGTAGGCTCTTTTTTCAATTTTGTGCCGGAAGGGAGTAGCTATTATAAAATAAAAGCTATTGGGCTTTTACAAGGAGGGGGATTAGGAGGAGGAATAATATCATCTCCAAGTACATACCTTCAAGCCGAATCATCAACTGGTACGTCATTGAAATTTAAGGAATCCAGTACTAGTAATTTAGCTCTTTGGGAAATGCAGCCTGTGGGAGATTTTGAAGTTGTAAATATTGAGTATACACAATATGATGGAGGTGGTATAAGTTCATTGCCTATAACAGTAACTCATAGAACTGTTGAAAATCCAACAGCAGCAACTGTACATCGAGGCTATACTGAAACTACTCAGGTTACTGAAACTTCAAGATTTTCGAAAACAGAAGGGGTCTCAATAACAACGTCAACATCTCTAACCAAGCCTGTAGGAGGTCCCGGAGAACCTAATGAAGGAAGTATGACGGTAAATACCTCTGCTACAAGTAGCTGGAGCTTTCTTCAAGAGACCACTCAAACTAAAGTGAGTACAAGAACTGAAACTTTTTCTGTGGACGTACCTCCTTATACATCATATAGAATAACAACAATGCTTAAGCAGTATAACATGAATATAAAATATGTGGCGACATTGAGAGAAGGAGTTACGGGCAAAATGTTTAAGGTTAAAGGAACATGGACTGGTACTCAAGTTTACGATATGTATGATTTGGTAGAAGACTTGAATACAGGAAGAACATTTAAAATTTATGGAGATGAATCTTAATGTAAGTTAAAGGAGCATGGTGTCAGTGCAGTATTTAGGCTGGCATTTCATTTTTTCATAAAAACAATGAGAATTATTACATTTCTCGAATCTTTTAATTAATTTTGCAAACCCTAATAATAAAGAGAAGAAAATGAAAAAAATGAAGTTGGCAGTGTTCTTTGCTGCATTGGTATCTGTGTTATCCTTTAGTTCTTGTTTGGACACTAACAGTGAAAGTGCTTATGACGGTATAGTGCTTGTAACTGTTACAGGTGATGAGTTTCTTGGCTATAAATTATACGCAGATGGAGGTGGAATCTTGGTTCCTACAGCTGCTAATATGAAACAGTTTGGTGATTGGAGTAAGGTGAAGCGTGCTCAAGTGGCATTTAAACATTTGGATGAAGTGTTGCCTGAGCCGTCAGAAAATACACAGTATAAGGTTGAAATTGTTTCTGCAGCTCCATTACATGGAGGTGCCAATATGATTAATACTACGAGAGATGTAGAAGCAGCTGATACTTTGTATAAGAATCAAGATCCTGTTATCGATTTTTATGGGGGAGTTATTATTTACAAGGGATATATAACATTTAGTCCTCAACTTAATTATAACTCATCTTCACCTTTTTATTTTAATATGAGTTATAGAGAAGAGGATATTGTTGATAATGAAAAACTGACGTTGACATTCCATTATGACAATGGGGAAAGCGATTCTTATAATTCTACTCGTGCATTATGCAGTTTTCCTTTCTCGTCAGAACTTTATAGCCATTTCTCTGAAACAGATTCTATAGATGTAGTTCTTAGAGCTATGCAGGATAGAGGTGGTGAAAATTATGTAAAAAAAGAAGTAAGAATGGCTACTAAAGATTTTAGAGCTCCTTACGGATACTGATAAATCATTATATTGCAAGTAGAAAAGTCCTCTTTTCCCTTTGGGAAAAGGGGATTTTTTATACCTTTGCAACTCATTGAAGTATAACAAAGGTAAATAGATTAAGCATTGAACTACAAAGATTTATTTAATAGAGTGGTGTTGCTGATTTCCTCTCCGGCTAAGGCTTGGGCAGAAATCAATACAGAAGAGGATAGGCGGAAAGTGCTTGGCACATTTGTTTATCCCATGATAGGATTGTGCGGCTTGTCCGTTTTTATAGGTACTTTTATTGGAAATACAGCAGGTGTATCTGCTTTTCAGATAGCAATGACCCGTTGTTGCGCCATTTTTGTTTCTCTCTTTGGAGGATATTTCTTGGCTGCTTATGCTGTAAATCAATTGGGAAAGAAATTGCTGAACCGAGGCGAACAGTATGAACTAAACCAACAGTTTGTGGGTTATGCCATGGTGGTGACATTTGTGCTTGATATTATCAGTGGTTTGTTTTCAATCTCCATTTTGCATTGGATACTCCAGTTCTATACCGTGTTTGTGGTATATGAAGGGGCACGCACACTGATGAAAGTGGAAGAAGCCAAACTGACCCGATACACATTGATTGCTTCGGTGATTGTAATTGTTTGTCCGGCGCTTATTGCGGCGGTATTTAATGAGTTATCTGTTATTTTGAATTGATGAAACCGACTCCTGTAAATATAAAAAATAAACGTGCGTCGTTCGATTATGAATTTATCGATACGTACACAGCAGGTATTGTGCTTACCGGAACTGAGATAAAATCCATCCGTATGGGTAAAGCCAGCCTGGTAGATACCTATTGCTACTTTGTGCATGGTGAGTTGTGGGTAAAGAATATGCATATTGCAGAATATTTCTATGGTTCGTATAATAACCATACAGCCCGCCGTGAACGTAAGCTGTTGTTAAGCAAGAAAGAGTTGCGTAAATTGGAAGAGGCAGGAAAGAATCCCGGCTTTACCATTGTTCCTGTCCGTTTGTTCCTGAATGAAAAAGGACTGGCAAAATTAGTTATCGCTTTGGCAAAAGGTAAAAAACAATATGATAAGCGCGAATCTTTGAGAGAAAAGGATGACAGGCGTGAAATGGATAGAATGTTTAAGAGATAGTATATATTGTGAATGGCTACATTGAAGCAAATTATTGACGAACGAATTCTCATCCTCGACGGAGCGATGGGGACAATGATACAAAAATACAACTTATCGGAACAGGATTTTAGAGGGGAACGGTTTGCACAAGTTGCCGGTCAGATGAAAGGCAACAATGACTTGCTGTGCCTTACCCGTCCTGATGTGATAAAAGATATTCATCGCAAGTATCTGGAAGCAGGTGCAGATATCATCGAGACAAACACGTTTAATGCTCAGCGGGTGTCGATGGCAGATTATCATATGCAGGATATGTGCCGTGAGATAAATTTGTCGGCTGCCGGAATCGCTCGTGAAATGGCGGACGAATATTCCCGAAAGACTCCCCATAAACCGCGCTTTGTGGCCGGGGCTGTCGGTCCCACCAATAAAACTTGCTCAATGAGTCCCGATGTGAATAATCCTGCAATGCGTGCACTTACTTATGATGAGTTGGTCGGTGCCTATAGGGAGCAAATGGAAGCATTGCTGGAAGGGGGAGTGGATGCTCTCCTGATAGAGACTATATTTGATACACTGAATGCCAAGGCTGCTGTTTTTGCGGCTGAGTCGGCAATGCAGGCGGTGGGACGAGAAGTGCCTTTGATGCTCTCGGTGACGGTATCGGATATTGCCGGCCGCACGCTTTCCGGTCAGACTCTGGATGCCTTTCTTGCGTCTGTTCAGCATGCTCCTGTTTTTTCTATCGGCTTGAATTGCTCTTTCGGAGCCAAACAGTTGAAACCTTTTTTGGAAGGGCTGGCTGCGCGTGCTCCTTATTATATCAGTGCGTATCCCAATGCAGGACTCCCGAATAGCTTGGGGCAGTATGACCAGACTCCCGGAGATATGGCTTCGGAAGTGAAGGAATACATAGACGAGGGTTTGGTGAATATTATCGGCGGATGTTGTGGCACGACTGAAGAATATATTGCCGAATATGTTCCATTGGTGCAGAAGGCACGCCCTCACATTCCGGCAGGTAAGCCTGAGCGGATGTGGCTTTCGGGATTGGAGCTGCTTGAACAGACACCCGAAATTAATTTTATCAATGTGGGCGAACGTTGCAATGTGGCGGGTTCGCGTAAGTTTCTTCGTTTGATAAACGAAAAGAAATACGAAGAGGCATTGAGCATTGCACGTAAGCAGGTAGAAGACGGTGCATTGATTATTGATGTTAATATGGATGACGGGCTGCTGGATGCCAAGGAAGAAATGACTGTTTTTCTGAATCTGGTGATGTCCGAACCCGATATTGCACGTGTTCCTGTGATGATTGATTCTTCTAAGTGGGAGGTGATAGAAGCCGGGCTGAAGTGTTTGCAAGGTAAATCTATCGTAAATTCCATATCGCTGAAAGAGGGAGAGGAGAAATTTATCGAGCATGCCTGTCTGATTAAAAAACTGGGAGCTGCAACGGTCGTGATGGCTTTTGACGAGAAAGGACAGGCCGACACCTTCGAACGGAAGATTGAAGTTTGTTCGCGTGCCTATCGTATCTTGACAGAGCAGGTCGGCTTTAATCCGCATGACATTATTTTCGACCCTAATGTGCTGGCTGTGGCTACGGGAATTGAGGAACACAATAATTATGCTGTTGATTTTATCAAAGCAACCGGTTGGATAAAGCAGAATCTTCCCGGAGCACATGTCAGTGGCGGGGTAAGTAACTTGTCATTCTCTTTCCGTGGTAATAATTATATCCGTGAAGCAATGCATGCCGTATTTCTTTATCATGCCATTCGGCAGGGCATGGATATGGGTATTGTGAATCCGGCCACTTCGGTGCTCTATACCGATATTCCTGCCGATGTGCTGGAACGGATAGAGGATGTGGTGTTGAATCGTCGTCCCGATGCTGCCGAAAGGCTGATTGAAACAGCGGAAGCTTTAAAGAATACCGAAACCGGCGGCAAACCGGCGGAACAGGAGTTATGGCGTGAGGCAACGGTGGAGATGCGTCTGCAATATGCGTTGATAAAAGGCATCGGTGATTATTTGGAAGAAGATTTGGCGGAGGCGTTGCCGCTATACGGAAAAGCGGTGGATATCATTGAAGGGCCGTTGATGGATGGAATGAACAAAGTGGGTGAGCTTTTTGGGGCCGGAAAAATGTTTCTGCCTCAAGTGGTGAAGACTGCCCGCACCATGAAAAAAGCTGTGAGTATTTTGCAACCGCTTATTGAAGCCGATAAGCAGGAAGGAGTGCGCAGTGCCGGAAAGGTGTTGATGGCAACTGTGAAAGGTGATGTGCACGATATCGGGAAAAATATCGTATCGGTGGTGATGGCTTGTAATAATTATGAAATTATAGACTTGGGGGTGATGGTTCCTGCCGAAACGATTGTGCAAAAAGCCATAGAAGAGAAAGTGGATATCATCGGCTTGAGTGGATTGATTACTCCGTCTCTTGAGGAGATGGCACATGTGGCTGTCGAATTGCAACGTGCAGGATTGGATATTCCGATTATGGTTGGTGGTGCTACGACTTCCAAACTTCATACTGCTCTGAAGATTGCTCCTGTTTATGGAGGGCCGGTTATTCACATGAAAGATGCTTCACAGAATGCATTGGTGGCAGCCCGTTTGCTAAATGCTGAGTCTCGCCAAGAATTTGTGGAGGGAATAAACAGAGAGTATGAAGAACTTCGCAGCAAGAATAGTGCAAAACAGGTGAAGACTGTTTCTTTGGAAGAGGCACAAAAGAATAAATTAAACCTTTGGTAAGAAGATTTATCTTTCAAAGTATTTAGGGAATAATTGAAAAACTTCAAGGTCTTTTTTTAGAAGAACTTGAAGTTTTTTTTAAAGACGGAAGAGTTTTTTGAAAAGAACAAGGTCTTTTGGGAGGGTTGCTGTCACGAAAAACTTCCGCCTTTTAATTTATTTGATGTTTCACCGCAAATCGTTGAGCATGAGTGGAATAATGCCCTGTTATGCGTGAAACGTGCTTTTTATTAAAGTCCTTTTATAGTTGATTTAGAAATTCTTCTGCTTTGATGAGCGTCTCCGGCTTTCCGATATCTATCAATTGTAGGTTGTCGACGGGATAGCCCTGAATCCTGATGTTTTTGCAAACTTGCAGGTAAAAATCGATAATAGAATATTTCCCCGGTTTCATGCCTTTGTTCAGCAATAGCGGGTTGATTGCTTGTATACCGCTATAGGCGTATTCCCGATACTTTCCTTCTTCGTATTTTAATCCGGCAGGTTTCACTTCGCCTGTGGTTTTATTTATCCAGCCGCACAAAAGATTGTTGCCATCAAATAGCAAGTAGCGGGAGGTGATTCGTCTGCTTACCAGCATGGTGGCGTATACATCAGGGGTTTGTTGGTGGAAGCGGATTAAATCTTGTAAATTGCAGTTGGATAAAATATCTACATTATGCAGCAGGATACCGTTTTTATCTTCATGGCAGGGGGATATGAAATACTTGCCGGCTTTTTCCAGTCCTCCTCCGGTGTCCAGTAATTCTTCTGTCTCGTCAGAAATATGGATGTCGACACCGAAATTATGATTAGCCTGCAGAAAATCTAGAATCTGATCGGCAAAATGGTGTACGTTAATCACTATTTCATTAAAGCCCGAAGCTTTCAGCTTTAATATGACATGTTCCAGCATGGGCTTTCCGGCTACTTCTATCAGCGCTTTGGGTTTGGTATCTGTCAGGGGTTTGAGCCGGCTTCCCAAGCCGGCTGCAAAAATCATAGCTTTCATAAAGTCGATTCGAATATTTGTTCTATGTTTTGTTCGCGGTGAATCAAGACAACCTTTACACCGAATTTCCGGTTTAAATGCTCAGCTGTATGTTGGGCCGAATAGACCGACCGGTGTTGTCCGCCGGTACAGCCGAAGCATACAGACAGGTTGCTGAACCCTCGCTCCATATATCGTTTGACCGACGCGTCCACCAGTGCGTATGCATGTTCCAGAAAAGGAAAGATTTCTCCGTCTTCTTCCAAAAAGCGGATAACAGGTTCATCCAGTCCGGTAAAGGGTTTGTAGCGTTCGTATTTACCGGGATTATTTACGGCACGGCAATCGAATACATAACCGCCTCCGTTACCTGTAGGGTCGTCGGGTATGCCTTTTTTATATGCAAAACTCATCACTTTAACCGTCAGTTGGCGTTTTTTCAGCTCGTCCTTGAATTGTTTCAATTCAGTCAGCTCGCGCAAGACGGAGCATAAGTAAGGATATTCGGGATACTCATCGCGCAATAACTGCCGCAGGTTTTCTATGGCATAAGGTACGCTTTGTATGAAATGAGGCTTTTTCTCAAAATATCCGCGAAACCCGTAGGCTCCCAATACTTGCAAGGTGCGGAAAAGTACAAAATGATGCAGTTGGCTGAAAAAATATTCTCTGTCTACCGGTTTGTATTTGCAAAGCGCGTCAATGTATTCTTCCAAGAGTTCTTTTTTTAAAGTGTCAGGATATTGGGCTTTGGCCTGCCATAAGAAAGAGGCGACATCATAGAAGAACGGGCCTTTGCGTCCACCCTGAAAATCGATGAACCATGGTTTGTCATCTTTAATCATTACATTCCGGCTTTGGAAATCGCGATACATGAAAGTGGCTGAAGAGCTGCGGAGCAGTACATCGCTCATCTTCTGGAAATCGTCTTCCAGTTTGTCTTCTTGAAATTCAAGTCCGGTAGCTTTCAGAAAACAGTATTTAAAGTAGTTCAAATCCCAAAGAATAGAACGTTGGTTGAATTCCGGTTGCGGGTAACAATGGGAAAAATCAAATCCGTCGGCCCCTGCAAATTGGATGGCCGGCAGTAGGCGGATAGTTTTGCGGAGAAGTTCTTTCTCCTCTTCCGAGAATACACTGGTGGTGCGCCCTTTTTCGATGGCATTGAATAATAATGTGTCACCTAAGTCTTCTTGCAGATAGCATGTCTTATCTGCGGAAACACAATAGACTTCGGGAACAGGAAGACCTTTTTTGCGAAAATGTGCGGCCATATAGAGAAAAGCGTTGTTCTCTTCGATGGAAGTACCATAAACGCCGATTAAATTCTGTGTTCCGGTGAGTCTGAAATAACGTCTGTTGGAACCGGAAGAAGGCAATTCGGTAATTGTCTCGGCAGCTACACCTGTGTATGTTTGATATAAATGCTGTAAATCTTCTATAATCATGACTTTAGTATTTGTAAGCAAAGATACCAATTAATATTGGGAATAAAAAAACGGGGAGCGACTTCATTTATTCGCTCCCCGTTTTTTATTTGATTTCGATTTCCTCTTTCATGTCTATTTCTTCTCCATGCATATCGGTAAACTTATATTGCAGGAATGCCAGACTTTGATCGGGGATAATCTTTATTCCGAATCCGTATTTCATTTGCCATTTACGCTTTAGCGACACAAGGCCTTGATTAACGTAAGCAGCAATATACGGGTGGATGTACAGTGTAAATCTCTTAATCTTCAGCTTATTGACCAGGTAATCAATTTTACTCTCCAATGTATCTGTAAAAAGAATGGATGGTTTGATGCTACCTTTCCCGAAGCAGGTGGGACAGGTTTCATCTGTAGTGACATCCATGGCCGGACGCACGCGTTGGCGGGTAATCTGCATCAGTCCGAACTTGCTGAGAGGGAGAATATTGTGTTTGGCTCTGTCTTTCTGCATATTTTGGCACATGCGTTCATACAGCTTTTGTCTGTTCTCAGCCAGGTTCATGTCTATAAAGTCAACGACAATAATACCACCCATATCACGCAACCTCAACTGGCGCGCCAATTCATCGGCAGCTCCCAGATTGACATCCAGTGCGTTAGCCTCTTGTCCGTTACCGGATTTGGAACGGTTACCGCTATTGACATCCACCACATGAAGCGCTTCAGTGTGTTCAATAATCAGGTAAGCTCCACTCTTATACGAAATCGTTTTACCGAATGAGGACTTGATTTGTTTGGTTATTCCAAAATTGTCGAAGATAGGAAGCTGTCCTTTGTACAATTTCACGATTTCTGCCCGTTCAGGGGCAATGAGAGATACATAATCCTTGATTTCGTGGAACACTGTTTCGTCATTTACGTAAATGTTCTCGTATGAAGGGTTAAATAAATCGCGCAACATGGCTACCGTGCGACTGGTCTCTTCATAAACCAATGCAGGAAGTTTGGCTGCTTTTTGTACTTTTGTAATGGTCTCTTCCCAATGTTTCAGCAAGACTTTAAGCTCGGCATCAAGTTCGGCCACCCTTTTTCCCTCTGCCACAGTGCGAACTATCACCCCGAAGTTTTTCGGTTTGATACTTTGCAACAGTTGCTTGAGGCGGGCGCGTTCTTCGCTCGATTTAATTTTTTGAGATACGGAAACCTTGTCATTGAAGGGGATAAGAACCAAATAACGCCCGGCGAAAGATAATTCGCAGGTCAGTCTGGGGCCCTTGGTTGAAATAGGTTCCTTTACGATTTGCACAATTACTTCCTGACCTTGTTGGAGGGTGGTTGAAACAGTTCCCTCTTTATCAATGTCAGGCAGCATAGTAGCTTTTGAAATTGGATAAAGTTTTTTGCGGTCGCTTAAAACTTGCTTCAGATACTTCTGATAAGAATGAAATTGAGGTCCTAAGTCTAAATAGTGAAGAAAAGCGTCTTTTTCGAAACCGACATCCACGAAGCAGGCATTGAGTCCGGGCATTAGTTTTCTTACCCGTCCCAAATACATATTTCCCACATTGAAAGAAGCACTTCTTCCTTCTTTTTGGAATTCCACCAACGCCTTATCTTCCAGGAGCGCAATGGAAATTTCTTTGGGTTGTACGTCTACTACTAGTTCGCTTGTCACTTTTGTATTCTTAAATTATTCACTTTTCTCATTAAACAAAGAACAAACCTGAAAGACATTTTGTTGCTTTGCAAGGTTTGTTCTTTATTTGTCGTCAGACAGACTACAAATTATTTTTTGCTTTTATGTCTGTTCTTTCTTAGTCTTTTTTTACGCTTGTGCGTTGACATTTTATGTCTTTTTTTCTTCTTTCCGCTTGGCATAGCTTCAAATTTTATGGGTTAATACTCTTGTTTATTATTTCTTTACTGATAATGTAAATGTCTTAGCTGGTTTAAATGCCGGAATATTGTGCTCCGGAATAATGATTGTAGTGTTCTTTGAAATGTTGCGAGCAGTCTTCTGAGCTCTTTTCTTCACTACAAAACTTCCAAAACCACGCAGGTACACATTTTCTTCTTTAGATAATGAATCCTTTACTGTATCCATGAAAGCCTCAAGTGTGGTTAACACTGTCACCTTGTCAATACCGGTATTTTTCGTAATTTCGTTTACGATATCTGCTTTAGTCATTTCGCTAAATAATTATTGTTATACTTATATCTTAATTTTTTGGACTGCAAATATATAGCTTTTCTCCCTCTTTAAGAAATATATTCAGAATAAATTTCCTAAAAAAAGCATCTTCTTCCATTTTCTTGGTTTACTTTTGCGGAAATATTGCATAGAATGCACTTTTATATAATACTGATATGGAGAATTTTAGCAGAAAATTGATAGATTGGTATAGGGAAAACGGGCGTGATTTGCCGTGGAGAAGGACAAAAAATCCTTATTTGATATGGATCTCGGAGATTATTCTACAACAAACTCGTGTGGTTCAGGGATATGATTACTATCAACGTTTTGTGGCCCGTTTTCCTGATGTGTTCGCACTGGCGGCAGCCGATGAGGATGAGGTGATGAAATATTGGCAGGGGCTGGGGTATTATTCTCGTGCGAGAAATTTGCATGCTGCGGCCAGAAGGATGGCAGAGGCAGGAGGATTTCCTGTAACATACACTGGGGTGCGTGCTTTGAAAGGAGTGGGAGAATATACAGCAGCGGCTATTTGTTCATTTGCTTACGGTATGCCATACGCAGTGGTGGACGGTAATGTGTATCGGGTGCTGTCTCGCTGGTTGGGCATTGATACCCCCATTGATTCGGCGGAAGGAAAGAAACTGTTTGTCCGGGTTGCCGATGAGTTGCTGGACCGTGAGCGCCCTGGTCTCTACAACCAGGCTATCATGGATTTTGGAGCTTTGCAGTGTACTCCGGTAGCGCCCGACTGCCTGTTTTGTCCGCTAAACGATTCTTGTGTGGCGCGTCTGAAGGGGATTGCCGGCTCTTTGCCTGTGAAGCAACATAAAACCAAGGTGACCAATCGTTATTTTAATTATATATATGTACGTATGGGCGCGTATACCTTTATACATAAGCGCAGCGGAAATGATATATGGAAAAATTTGTATGAACCGCCTTTGATAGAAACGGATCGTGAGTGGACGGAAGAGGAACTGTATGCATCGCCACAGTTTCGCGGGATGCTGGCCGGGGGAGAGGAGCCCATAGTGCGGCTGGTGCGGAAAGGGGTGAAGCACGTGTTATCCCACCGGGTGATTTACGCAAATTTTTATGAAGTGATTCTCCCTGAGAATTCGGCTTCTTTTGCGAAGTATCAGAGAATAAGCGTGGAAGATTTGCATAAATTTGCCGTATCGCGTTTGGTGAATCAGTTTTTTTCGCTAATTTTGGAGCCTAATAATTAAAAAGGAATAATAGAATGTCAGTAAATAAAGTCATTTTGATTGGAAATGTAGGAAAGGACCCTGATGTGAGATATTTGGATACCGGCATTGCCGTTGCCACTTTCTCGTTAGCCACCACCGATCGTGCCTATACGTTGCAGAATGGAACACAGGTTCCCGAACGTACGGAATGGCATAATATCGTGTTATGGAGAGGACTGGCCCAAACTGCGGAAAAATATGTCCGTAAGGGCGACAAACTCTACATAGAAGGGAAAATCCGCAGCCGTTCATACGATGACCAGAATGGCATAAAACGTACCATTGTCGAGATTTTTGCTGATAATATGGAGATGCTGACCCCGCGTAACACCTCGCAGCAACCGGGTACAGGATATGTACCGCAGGCACAAGCGGTATCCCGGCAGCAGGTGTCTGCACAAGCGGCTCCGCAACAACAGCAAGCCTCGGATAATAGTCTGACAGACGATTTACCTTTTTAATTAAGAGAACTTGATGTTTAACTAAAACCAGATTCCTTGGACCCTGACTCGTATTTATGCCGCTTGGCGGATTTGTTTGACGGTGTGACCGTGACTACTCCTACTATAGGAGCAATTATAGCTATTGTATTAGCTGTTATATTATTGTATGCATCAGGCTTTGTGTCTGCTTCGGAAATTGCTTTCTTCTCTCTGTCTCCCGGTGACTTGAGTGAAATAGAGGAAGGGCAGACTTCTTCCGACAGGCGTATCAGTGCTCTGCTGGACGATTCTGAACACTTGTTAGCCACTATTCTGATTTCTAATAATTTTGTGAATGTGACGATAATCATGCTGTGCAATTATTTCTTTGCCAGCACCATCCATTGGGGAAATTCTGTCATACTTGAATTTCTGGTTATAACGGTCATTCTTACTTTCTTATTACTTCTGTTTGGAGAAATAATGCCCAAAATTTATTCGGCACAGCATACTTTGAAGTTTTGCCGTAAGGCTGCTCCTGTCATTTCTTTCTTGAAAACATTATTTTCTCCTTTGTCTGCCCTGTTGGTTCGCTCTTCATTCTTAATTAATAAATGTGTGGCGAAGAAGAACTATAATATTTCAGTCGACGAATTGTCGCAGGCGTTGGAGTTGACCGATAAGAATGAAATATCGGAGGAGAGCAACATTCTGGAGGGAATTATCCGTTTTGGTGGAGAGACTGCCAAGGAGGTGATGACACCGCGTCTTGATATGGTGGATTTGGAAATCAATACTCCTTATGCCGAGGTGCTGAAGTGTATTGTAGATAATGCATATTCACGTATTCCTGTATATGCCGAGTCACGTGATAATATCAAAGGTATTCTTTATATCAAGGACTTGTTGCCTCATCTTAACAAGATGGATAATTTCCGTTGGCAAACACTGATCCGTCCTGCTTATTTTGTTCCTGAAACAAAAATGATTGATGATTTGCTGCGTGACTTTCAGGCAAATAAAATTCATATTGCCATTGTTGTTGACGAGTTTGGAGGAACATCGGGCATTGTAACCATGGAAGATATCATTGAGGAAATTGTAGGAGAAATCAATGATGAATATGATGATGAAGAACGCACGTATGTGAAACTGAATGACCGTACTTATATTTTTGAGGCTAAAACTCTTCTGTCTGATTTCTATAAGATAATGAAGATAGACTCGAATATATTTGAGAGAGTGGAAGGAGATGCCGATACCTTAGCCGGTCTTTTACTTGAGATAAAGGGAGAATTCCCGGTGTTGCATGAACATTTGGATTATGAAAACTATCATTTTGAAGTGTTGGAAATGAACACCCGTCGAATCTTGAAAGTAAAAGTGATTGTTGACGAACCCCAAGTGGCGGAAGAAACGAAGTAATCATTATGCCGTTATATCGGAAAATTCAAGAAAACGGACTGCTGGTCGGGGTTTGGAAAACAGAGGAAACGGTGGAGCAGTTATTGGCTTTGCTTGGCAATATTTCTATGTACGAGAAAGACTTGGAGCATTTTACCTCTGATATGCGGAAATATGAATGGCTGGCTGTACGTGTATTACTGAAAACATTGTGCGGAGAAGAAAAGAAGGTGGTTTATCTTCCTTCCGGGAAGCCATATCTGGCAGATGGAAGTGCACATATCAGCATATCTCATACGAATGGTTATGTGGCTGTTGCCCTGCATCCGACCGAAGAAGTAGGAATCGATATTGAGAGATATGGGGTAAGGGTTCGTAGGGTTGTTTCTCGTTTTGTGCGGCCGGACGAAGAAAAAACGATGAATCAAGGTGATGAAGTATATGTATTGCTTCTTCACTGGTCTGCCAAAGAAACATTGTTCAAGGTGATGGGGGTGGAAGGTGTAGACTTTATCCGGCATTTGCATATTTTTCCTTTTGTCATGGAAGAGGAGGGGTGTTTGGAAGCGCAGGAATATCGGACAGAGGAACAGTGGCATTATCGGGTGCGTTATCTGACTCATCCCGATTTCGTGCTTACTTGGACTATAAAAAAAATGCCAACGTGATTCCCATCAGGCTGGCACTCAAATAAACTTGGCAGAGTTTATTCTTATAAAAAATCTCTTTTACCTGATCATCTCTTTTGGGATAGCGAAACGGAGAAGATAGCGGATGCTAATCATCCTTTATGTTCAATGTTCCAAGCTCTTTCCTCGAAAGCTTCAGGATGTGAAAGTGTATAGGCAGGTCTTCTGACTTGTTTCCGCTATAAGCACCTTCCCGGAAATGCTTTCCAGTGGTTAATGGAGTTTGCTTATGCGTTTTGTGAAACATACAGCAGCGGGACTGTTCAGGATTCTCACCTGATTCCCTTTTAATCATTTATCTTTGACTAAAGATAAACAAACCAATACATTGCAAATATACTGCTTATCTTTAGAAAAACAATTAATTCTTTTGGTTTTTGTAAAGGGAGGAATAGAAATTTTGCCTTATCTTTGTGACATAATTTAGAGTAACTATGATTATAGCAGTAGACTTTGACGGAACAATCGTGGAACATAAGTATCCCGCAATAGGTAAAGAAATTCCTTTTGCCATAGAAACATTGAAAAAATTGCAGCAAGAACGTCATTTCCTTATATTATGGAGCGTTCGTGAAGGTCGTTTATTGGAAGAAGCGGTGGAGTTTTGCCGTCAGCGGGGACTGGAATTTTATGCAGTCAATAGCAATTATGCCGAAGAGAAAGATAAAAGCCGGTATTATTCGCGTAAACTGAAGGCGGATTTATTTATTGATGACCGTAATTTGGGCGGGTTGCCTGATTGGGGGGTGATTTATGAAATGGTGCACAATCGCTTAAGTTATGAGCAGGTATATCAAAATCTGCATAATGAAAAACGCCCTGCTCCTAAAGGTTTTTGGGCAAGGCTTTTCAAATAATAGGAAAGGCGTCCTTTTATTCTTTACACAACGTAAAGATAAATTCCAACCCCCCACCGGGATTATTCTTGGCAAAGATAGTCCCGCCATGCAGAATGACTGCGTTTTTTACAATGGCAAGTCCGAGTCCTGTGCCGCCTAATTTGCGTGAGCGTCCTTTATCAACTCGGTAGAAGCGTTCGAACAGGCGGCTTAAATGCTCGGGAGCTACTCCTATACCGGTGTCCGAGAAACTGAAATAGTAGAAACGTTCGTCTTCACGGAAGCAACGGACTGTAATTGATATTCCTGTACCGGCATAAGCGATGGCATTGTCTGTCAGGTTTCTGAAAATGGAATAGAGCAAGGAAGCGTTGCCGGATACAGTCAGTCCATGGGGTAGAAAATTGGATGCTGTTATCTGTTTTTCTTCCAATTCCAAGGCAACTTCATTCAGTATGTTTTGCATCATAACTGTCAGGTTGACTTGTTCAGTCTCTATCATATTGGGGGCTTCCTCCATGCGTGTCAAGACAGAAATATCACGTAATAAATGTGCCAGGCGATTACTTTGAGCATAACTGCGTTCGAGGAACGTATTTATTTTTTCTCGTGGCAGTCCCGGGTTATTGACTATTGTCTCAAGATATCCTTGTATGCTGCTGACCGGGGTCTTTAATTCATGGGCAATATTCTGAGTTAATTGTTTTTTTAACCGTGCCTGTTCTTCTTCCTGAGTGACATCGTTGATAGAAATTTCAAAGCTGTCGTCTTGAAAAATAATACAGTCTACCGAGAAAATACGACCGTTTTTGTCTATAACAATCGACATTCGTTTCTCTTCTTTGCTGATTGTGCGCTCTTTATTTTTGGCAATGAAATCAGTAATCGGCTGAAGTTCCGGAATAGAGAAGATTTCCTCTGTCGAACTCAGGTTTTTGTCCGAAATGAGGTTGGCGTACTGGGTAAAGAGATTATTAACCAGTATTTCTTGTTTCTTATGGGTAAAAACTCCTAATCCTTCACGGGATATTTGCAGGTGGGTTATCAGTTTCTCTCTTTCGATATATAAATCTTCTTTTGCCTGATGCAGTCGTCTGTATATCTGAATGATATGTTGGGAAATCTCACCCAATTCGTTTTTCGGAAATGCTCCTTGCAAGTCGGTGTCTATCGGTTCGTTACGATCAGCTTTCAAAGCAAATTGTTGCAACTGTGTGATTGACATCCCCAATTTATGTGTAAAACGATAAAAGATAAAAATCAGCACGAGACTTACTATAAGCGTAAACCATACAAAATGGGAATCTGCTTTTAAATGACGCACCAGGCTGACACTATAGGGCAATGCGGAACGGATTATATAATTAGTGTTCGGATAATATTGGGCTGAATAGAAAAACTCTCCTCCTAAACTTTCGGATTGGCGATTAATGGAATAGCCGCTTCCTTGGCTGATAGCTTCCTTTATTTCTTCCCGGTTGAGATGGTTGCTGAAGTACAGCGGATTCTGTTCGATATTATCATACAACACTTTCCCTTCTTTATCAATAAGGGTGACGCGCAATTCATCCAACGTATGTTCGTGTACATATTTATCTAAAAGTCTCAAATTCAATGTGTCTTTTCCACGGAGAAAGTCATTCAGACGGTCATTATAATTCTGTAATTGAGTGTTGAGCAGTTCTATTTTGTATTCCTTTTCCCTGCGATATTGAAATGCCATAAAGCAAATGGCAAAGACAAGAAACAATACAATGACAGAAAGAAAAAGCTTCTTGCTGAACGATAATACATGGCTGGATAGTTCAAGTGTCATGATAAAGCAGACTTTATTTATTGATATTCAAAGCAATATCCGTATCCCAGACGTGTTACGATACATTTTCCATATTCTCCGACTTTTTTGCGTAGCCGGGTGATATTTACATCAATGGTGCGGTCGAGTACGTATACTTCTTCTTGCCAGACTTTTGCTAAAATATCTTCGCGGGAAAACACACGTCCCTGATTTTGCAATAGGAGCAGCAGAATCTCAAATTCTTTTTTGGTAAGAGAGACTTCAATACCGTCAATACTTACTTTCTTTTTGGTCATATCAAGTATCAATCCTTTATAAACCAGTTGTTGCGGAGCTTCTTTTTCGTTACCCGATGCTGTGCGACGCAACACCGCCTTGACACGTACCATTACTTCGCGCAGGGAAAAAGGTTTTGAAATGTAGTCGTCAGCTCCCAAATTGAAGCCGGTCACGGTATCGTTTTCTGTATCTTTGGCAGTAATGAAAATGATAGGAATAGTGGCGGTGGCTTTATTTTTTTTGAGCATACTTGCCATCTTGAAACCTGAGATCTCACCCATCATGACATCCAATAAAAGGAGATCGTATTTAGTGAGATCCGTTTTTAAGGCTTCTTCGGCAGAGTTGGCAGTATCTACCAAATATCCTTCGTTTTCCAAGTTGAATTTAAGAATCTCACAGAGATCCTCTTCGTCATCAACTACTAAAATGCGGTAATCATTCATGTCGTTCCTCTTTTTATTTACTACAAAACTAATCTTTTCTTGTTTCGCATTGCAAAGATGGAGCGTTTTTATTACTATTTAATGAAACAAATATTACAAATATGTTACATTGTAGGTATGGTAAACTCACCGGCAACCGGAATACTCATTTGATGCCGTATCTCACTTTCATTTTTGCCATGACCCAAAAGAAACATTAGTTTTGTAAGAACGGACTCTACTGTACTGTCATATCCACTGATAACTCCGGCATCGAGCAAATGAAGTCCGGTTTCATATCTTCCCATCTCTACACTTCCTGTAGAACATTGGGAAATATTGATAATGACGATACCACGGTCGGTAGCTTCTTTCAGTAAGTCGATGAACCAAGGTTTTTGTGGAGCATTACCCGAACCGTATGTTTTAAGCACCACTGCCCGCAATCCGGGGGTATGAAGTATGTTTCGTATCATATTTTCCTGAATACCGGGAAAGAGTGTCAGGATGACGACATTGGTGTCGTACAGATAGTGGGGCTTTAGAGCCACATTGGGATTTGCTTTATGAATACGGTCATATTCATACTTAATATGAATACCGGCTGTAGCAAGTGATGGATAATTATATGAACGGAAAGCATTAAAGTTTTCTGCATTAATTTTTGTCGTTCTGTTGCCGCGAAGCAAGTGGTTTTCAAAGAAGATACACACTTCGGGAACGATGGCTGTACCATCGGGGTGTTTGGCAGCGGCAATTTCAATGGAAGTGATAAGATTTTCTTTGCCGTCGGTACGCAACATGCCAATGGGAAGCTGGCTACCTGTCAAGATGACCGGCTTACTTAAATTTTCCAACATGAAACTAAGGGCAGAAGCGGTATATGCCATGGTGTCTGTTCCGTGAAGAATGACAAAACCGTCAAAATTATCATAATTGTAAGCGATGATTTTTACCAGTTTTGCCCATAAAGAAGGTTCCATGTCGGAAGAATCGATGGGAGGATTAAACTGATAGGAAGAAATGCGGTAATTGAAACGTTTTAACTCCGGAACATTCTCTTGAAGTTGATCAAAATTGAAGGCTTCTAAAGCACCTGTTTCGGGATTCTCAATCATACCGATTGTACCACCTGTATATATTAGCAAAACGGAAGGATATTCACTCTTTATCATAAGTATATCTGATTGGATTATGGCACAAAGATACGGAATATGTGGAAATATGGCAAAATTAAGATGGAGAAATAACAAAATGTTTTTGCTGTTTCTCCATGCATTTGTTTAAATAGTGCTTCTCCTACTCGTTGTTTAATGCTTTGAGCAACTTGTCGGTTGCTGCTTCAGCATCTCCTTTTTCATCACCAAGTAGCGTAACGAACTTGCTTCCGATTATTGCTCCTGCTGCATTGGCAGAGGCTGTTTCGAATGTCTGTTTATTTGATATTCCGAAACCTATCATTTGAGGGTTACGCAACTTCATAGCTGCAATGCGTTGGAAATATGCCTGCTTCTGTGTACCGAAATCTTTCTGTACACCGGTAATGGCTGCCGAAGATACCATATATATAAATCCATCTGTATGTTCGTCAATCAGCCGGATGCGTTCTTCACTTGTTTCAGGTGTAATCAGCATAATCACTTTTATATCATATTTTTCTGCAATGGGGCGATACTCATTCATGTAATCTTTGAAAGGAAGGTCGGGAATGATAACTCCGTCGATACCAACCTCTTTGCAGGTACGGCAGAAGTTTTCGAAGCCGAATTGCATGATAGGGTTTAAATATCCCATTAAAATAAGAGGAATCTGTACTTTGTGGCGAATATCCTTCAGTTGCGTAAAAAGGAGTTGTAGTGTCATGCCGTTTTTCAATGCCTGCGTTGCTGCATGTTGGATAACGGGGCCGTCTGCCATCGGGTCACTGAAAGGAATACCTATTTCAATCATATCGATTCCTTTACTTGCCAGTGTGTTGATAACGTTTGCAGTACCGTCTGAGGTAGGATAGCCGGCACAAAAATAAATGGATAAAATATCTTTTTGTTTTGTGCTGAATAAATTATTAATTCTGTTCATTCTATGTTAGATTTGATTTGTTTGATAAATGTGTTTAATAGCGTTGTATCCTTTTTGCCCGGAGAGATTTCGAATCCGCTATTGAGATCGATGCCTGCCCATGCAGGATGGCGGAATTCTTTCAGAGAATGCAGACTGTCGGGCTTTAGTCCGCCGCTTAGCAGAAAAGGAGTGGAACCATGATACGCCGTAAGCACTTGCCAATCGAATGTTTTTCCCGAACCGCCATAACCGGTACAGGCTGTGTCGAACAGGAAGTAGTCGCAGACATTTTCATAGCAGGCAGTAGATTTCAAATCACTCATTGAGGCAATAGGGAATACTTTGATAACCCCCAGTCCGGCACGTTTCAGGTTGAGACATTGTTCGGAAGTTTCTGTTCCGTGCAGTTGGATATAATGAAGGTCGAATTCTTCCGCTTTTTGTAGGATGGCGGGTGTTACTTCATTGACAAATACGCCTACACGCTTGCATCGCTCCGGCAGGTAAGCCGGACGGAGAGAGACATGACGGCTGGAATGGGGGAAAAAGATAAATCCCATCCAGTCCGGACCGGTCTGTTCTACGGCGCGAATGTTGTCGGGCTCGCGCATGCCACATACTTTTACAATCATTTTGTCAATATGATTTTTATAACTTACTGATAAACTCTTTCAAAGCATTTCCCGGTTGAGGTGTCTTCATGAAATTCTCTCCAATCAAGAAACCCCGAAAGCCGGCTGCACGTAATTGTCGGACAGTCTGTGGGCTGGAAATGCCACTTTCGGAAACAAGTAACATTTCTTTAGGTAACTTCTCTGCCAGTCGGAAGGAGTTTTCCACGTCTGTATGGAAAGTTCCCAGATTGCGGTTGTTTACTCCCACCATATCAATGTTGTCTTCTATGTATTCCAATTCTTGTTCACTATGAATTTCGAGAAGTACTTCCAATTTCAGTTCGTGCGCTTTGGCCGCTAACATACTGCATTGCTCTTTTCTGAGTGCTGCAGCAATCAGAAGAACTGCATCTGCCCCTACGATGCAGGCTTGGTAAAGTTGATATTCGTCAATGATGAAGTCTTTACGTAGAATGGGAAGGCTCACTTGGGGACGTGCGGCACGGATGTCTTTTAGGTTGCCGCCAAAAAAATTCTCGTCTGTCAGGATGGAGAGAACGGAAGCTCCTGCCATTTCATAGGCAGGAGGAATGATATCAGCCTGTGCGTTTTCTTTTATCCATCCTTTGGATGGTGAACGGCGTTTAAACTCGGCAATGATGCCGGAAGGTGATGCCGAAAGGCTGGCGCGCATGCTCCTTCTCGGCATAGGCTCATTGCAGTTGTTTATCAGCAACTCTTGGCTGATAGCGGCTTTTTGTTGTTCGATTTCTAACCGTTTGTGGGCGATGATTTCATCTAATATATCTGTCATAGCTTTACTTTTATACCGGGTTGTCAACTGTTTAATTCGATAAAACGTTTTAATGTTTTCAGAGCCTTGCCGCTTTCCAATGATTCACGGGCTATGGCGACACATTCTTCTATTGGTTTGGTCGGTTCCATAGCTTGGATGGCAAAAGAGGCATTAATCAACACACAGTCGGTCTGTGCTTTGGTTGCACGGTTCTGCAATACGTTGTCGAAGATGCAGGCAGCCTCCTGAGGGGTTGTTCCACCATAGAGCTCTTCTTGGCGGGCGAGAGAAAAGCCGAGTTCTGATGGCTTGTAAATAGTTTCGTAACGGTTGGTCATTACTTTAAACTCATCCGTAAGGGAGATTTCATCGTATCCGTCCAGATTATTGACTACGGCAAAACCGATGCCAAGCTTTTGGAATACATTGGTGTAAAGGCGCATTTGAGGAAGATCTGCCACACCCAATAATTGGTAGGAAGGTAGGCAAGGGTTGACCAATGGTCCGAGAAGATTGAAGATAGTCCGCACTTGTAGGGCTTTGCGTACCGGACCGACGCTTTTCATGGCAGGATTGAACAGCTGGGCGTGCATATACACCATGCCACACTCTTCCATACTGCGAGTAAGTATCGATGGGTCATTGGTAAATTTCACTCCGTGTTGCTCCATTACGTTGCTTGCTCCGCTTATTGAGGTTGCACCGTAATTTCCATGTTTTGCCACATGATATCCGGCACCGGCAACAATAAGGCAAGCACAAGTAGATATATTGAATGTATTCTTTCCGTCTCCCCCCGTACCTACAATGTCAATAGGTTTGTAGGCAGAAAAGTCTATGGGTACTCGTGTTGTAAGCAGTGCTTCACGAAAACCGATAAGTTCTTCTACTTTGACGCCACGCATTTGGAATACTGTGAGCAGAGCAGCTATTTGTGAGTCATTATACCTGCCTTTGGTGATATTGAGTAACAAGTTTTTTGCTTCTTCACGATTCAGTTCTTCATGGTTGAAGAGGCGTGATAATATAGCTTTCATATCGTTTGAATTGTTGTTTTATGCGTTTAGGAAATTAGCAATTATTGTTTTTCCATTCGGTGTCAGCACAGATTCGGGATGGAATTGGATTCCATGTACATCATATTTTTTATGTTTGAGTGCCATGATATATCCTTCCCGGCTCATAGCTGTTACTTCCAAACAGTCGGGGAATTCGTCTGTATCTACCACCCACGAGTGATATCTTCCGACGGGTATTTCCTGTGGCAACCCTCTAAATATATAATCGTCTTTTTCTATTGTTATCGGTGTTTGTACTCCGTGAAAAACTTCACTCAGGTTGATCAGTTTGGCTCCGAATACCTCTCCGATGGCCTGCTCTCCCAGACATACACCGAGAATAGGTTTTTTCCCTGTATAAGTCCGGATAACATCCGGCAGTAGTCCGGCTTCAGAGGGGATTCCCGGTCCAGGTGAAAGAATTATTTTATCGAATACTTTTAATTCTTCCAGTTTAAAGGAATCATTGCGCATGACGGTGACTTCTGCACCGAGTTCTTTTACCAAATGACTCAGGTTGTAAGTGAATGAGTCGTAGTTGTCTATAATTACTATTTTCATAATAGAGTGTTTTTTTACATTTGTTCTGCCAGGAGAATTGCTTTTTTAAGTGCTCCCAGCTTATTGTTTACTTCTTGTAGTTCGTATTCTTCATTACTTTTTGCTACAATACCACCTCCGGCTTGAAACCAAAGTTCGTTGTTGCGACTGACGAAGGTGCGGATGGTGATTGCCTGGTTGAGTGTGCCGTTTAGTCCGATGAAACCGATACAGCCACCGTAGGCTCCACGGCTGTGAGGTTCGTATTGGCTGATGAGTTGCATTGCCTTTACTTTAGGAGCCCCGCTCAGGGTACCGGCCGGGAAAGTGTCGATGAATGTTTTGATAGAGTTAGCATTTGGGTTTAATTCACCACTGACTCGGCTTACTAAATGGATGACGTGACTATAATATTGAGGTTCTTTATAGAATTCTACTTGCACATCTTTACAGTTACGGCTCAGGTCGTTGCGTGCCAGATCTACCAGCATCACGTGTTCGGCATTTTCTTTCGGGTCAGCAAGTAAGGCAGTTGTGAGTTCGTCATCTGTTTGTTTATTTCCGCTGCGGCGGGTTGTTCCTGCAATGGGATCGATGGTAGCACGCCCCCCTTCTATTTTGCAATGTGTTTCGGGGGATGAACCGAAGATACGAAATCCGCCAAAGTCGAAGTAAAATAAATAAGGTGAAGGATTGATGCTCCGCAGCGCACGATAGAGTTTGAAGTCATCACCTTCATAACGTTGGATGAATCGGCGTGAGAGAACGATTTGGAATACATCCCCGCGCATGCAGTGGATTATACCTTTTCGGATATTGGCTTTATGCTCCTCATCGGTCAGCGTGCTCGTTGTTTCGCCTACAGCATGAAAATCATAGGTAGTGTAGTTGCGGTTATGGATAGCTTTTTCTACATAGTCGAGATGGCTTTCTTCATTATCCTGAAGCATTTCGAGCAGAAGCATTTCATTGCGGAAGTCATTGAAGACAATCAGATATTTATATAAGATATAGAGCATTTCGGGAGCGTCATTTTTGGGGTCGCAACTGTCTTTTACATTAATGTGCTCAAAGTAACGTACTGCATTGAAAGTGGTGTATCCATACAGACCGCAATAATGATTATATTCTCCGCGTACTTTAAAATGGTTCAGGAAATCGGTTATGGCATGATCTACTTTGTAATCGGCAGTAATGGTATGTTCTTCTGTGCTGCCGTCAGGGTAAGTGGCTGTGGCGACTCCGTGGTTAATGCCGATGCTGGCAACAGGGTTTAGTCCGATAAAGGAACGGTTGTTTTCACTTCCGTGGTAATCGGAGCTCTCCATCAGTGCACTTTGAGGGAAGATGTCCCGTACTTTCAGATAAGTACTTACCGGAGTATGAAGGTCTCCCAACATAGTTTTGTGCTTAGTTGTATAGATAAATGTTTTCATAATTTCGTTTCTTCTGGTTTGTTATTTAAATAGGTTTCTGTGTCCTTATCTCCTCGTCCTGAGACAGTAAGTACCACTATATCTTCGGGACGGAACTGCATTTTATTGAGTGCACCCAATGCATGAGCCGATTCCAATGCCGGAATAATACCTTCCAAACGGGTTAGCTCGAATGCAGCGCGTATAGCTTCATCATCATTGATGGACAGAACAATGGCCCGCTTTTGTCGGGCAAGATTGGCATGCATGGGGCCAATACCCGGATAATCCAGTCCGGCAGAGATAGAATAAGGTTCCTCTATCTGTCCGTCCTCGTTTTGGATGACCAATGTTTTTGCTCCGTGGATGATTCCCATCTTTCCCAGTTGGATAGTAGCTGCCGACATTCCTGTTTCTATACCTTTTCCACCGGCTTCGGCCAATACGATTTGTACACGTTCGTCATCGATATAGTGGAAAATAGTACCGGCAGCATTACTTCCCCCACCCACACAAGCCATTAGATAATCGGGATACTCACGTCCTTCATGCTCTTTCAGTTGTTTTCTGATTTCTTCACTGATGACAGATTGCAGTCTTGCCACCATGTCGGGATAGGGATGAGGCCCTACCGTAGAGCCGATTACATAATACGTATCGGCTGGATGACAGCACCAGTCTCGAATCGCTTCATTGGTGGCGTCTTTCAGTGTCATGTTTCCCGATGTGACAGGGCGGACTTCAGCCCCTAGCATCTTCATTTTCTCTACATTGACATGTTGGCGTTCTACATCAGTTTTACCCATATAAATAATGCATTGCATATTCATCAGTGCACAAACGGTTGCGGTTGCCACTCCATGCTGACCGGCTCCGGTCTCGGCAATGATACGACTTTTTCCCATACGTTTGGCAAGCAATACTTGCCCGATGGCATTGTTTATTTTGTGTGCTCCTGTATGATTCAGGTCTTCGCGTTTCAGATAGATTTTACAGCCGTACTTTGCGCTTAACCGACGGGCAAGATAGAGTGGAGAAGGACGTCCTACATAGTCATGCAACAAGTCATTAAATTCTTGTTTGAAGTCTTCGCTATCCAATACATTTAAATAAGCGTTTTTTAGTTCATCTACACAGCGATGAAGAATTTCTGGGATATATGCTCCTCCGAACTCGCCGTAATAACCTTCATTGTTTACTTGATAAGTTTTCATTGTGATTGAGTATCTATTTTTTTGTATATTGCATAAACAAAAAAAGGCCTGTCGTAAGTACGACAGACCTTTTCTGAATATCCTTTTAGAATGTTAAGTATATACACATGGACTGGTTCTCTTACGACTTATTCAGTTGCAAGAGACGCCACCAACATGTATTTACTAATATTCTTTTCATCTTTTTCTGTTTCTATTTCGCTGCAAATGTAATCGTTTTGATTTTATCTCCAAAGAAAAACTTACTTTTTTTTCTATTTATTGGTAACTTCGTTCAATTTGCCTTTCACTGCTTCGGCCTGTTGACTCATCTTTTCCACCACTTCTCCGCTTACTTTCTCTGCTTTATGCTTAGCGCGATGTGCAAAGTCATACGCATCTTCTTCCAAGTCCTGAATGGTGTCATAAATGTCTCTTCTCAGTTTGCGTCCTCTGTTGCTGTGGGCGAAACAACTCAATGCACTGCCGACCAACGCACCTAGTGCCAGTCCTGCGAAAAATTTTCCATTATTCATAATCTTATTCATTTAATTGGGTTTTATCTATGAACATTTCGGCTGTGTGGATGGTTCTTAATGCATCAGTTAATAAATCATTAAAAAGGAAATAAGATGAAACGTAAACTTTGGATAAGAATAGGAGCGGTGGTATTGGCTGCATTATTGTTGTGGTGGCTCTTTTGGGCTATATTGATTGACGAAGACGAGAATGATCAGGGCTTACCGGAAACAGAACAAATAGAGGCAGTGGATTAATTCCCTGCCTTTTCTTATTCTTTTTCGGAAATATTCTGTATATTCGCTTATTGATTATTGAAAAAGTGTAATAGTATAAATAATATGTAACAATGAAAACAATGAATTATTCTATAATCCGATGCATCTGTGCATTAGTATTGGGCGTATTATTGGTAGCATGGCCCGAAGCTGCTATCCTGTATTTGGTGATTACTATCGGAGCTTTGTTTTTGGTACCAGGTCTGTTCTCTGTCTTTGGTTATCTTACTCGTGGAAAGCAGAATGGAATGTCTTTTCCTATAGCCGGATTGGGTAGTCTGCTGTTTGGTCTTTGGCTGATGATTATGCCGGCATTTTTTGTCGGTATTCTGATGTATGTGTTGGGAGCTGTTCTTGTGTTGGCAGGTATCAGTCAGATTGTAAACCTGTCTGCTGCCCGTAGTTGGACGGTTGTGCCGGGAGGTTTCTTTGTCGTTCCCGTGCTGGTGCTTATTGCTGGTGTTGTTGTTTTGTTCAATCCGTTTACGGCTGCCACTGTGCCTTTTATTATATTGGGGGTCAGCAGTATCGTTTATGGACTTTCGGATTTGGTGAACATTATTCGTTTCCGCCAAAAGAAAGATATTCAGACTCCTATTATAGAGGATGTGACTCCTATTGAAGAGATTAAAGATTAATATACTATGAAAAAACGACTGAACTATTTATTGCTGGTATTGTGTTTATTGGTAGTCTCTGCATGTAAAAACGGAGTTTCTACCACAGCCTCCGGCAAAGATGAAGGCGCCGGAGGTTGTGAGGGCGAAAAGGCAAAAGCTATTTTGTGGGTAGACTATAAAAAAGGGCGTTCTATCCCTGCCGGAGTCGCTATCAGGACAGTGAAAGTGCGTGCCAATGTGTTTGCCGATGGTAGTGTGAAGGTTCTTTCTTTCTGTAAGAAACAATCTTTCAGAGTGGAAGACTATTTATTGAAGAGATTGAAAGCTTACCGAATTCGGGATTGGGCATTTGAGGGGAATTATATACAGACCGGCGAGCAATATTTACAGTTGCGGTATATTCCTGCCTGGATAAAGTAAAAGTGTTGCCATATTAGTATCTGTCTGCTGATGAAAGCAATGTACTCACTTTATGAAGGCTGCATTTTACCGAACTGAAATTAAGGTATCATACTGTGGAAGGTGCCGACAGGTATAGTTATTATGTATTGACCGGTCTTCGTTTCTCTTTCTTTTAGGGGGTAGCATCTCCCCCCCCTTCCTCGGACATATCTTTTTTTGTGAATACAATTAGGCAGACAAATTCATTCTACATTTTCCCTATACTGTTTGGGTGACATTCCTGTATATCTTTTAAAGTATTTCCCGAAGAATGAAATATCGGGGAAGTTCAGTGAATACGCTATTTCCTGAATAGTGAGGTCGGTGGACTTCAGTTTTGCTTCCGCATCGGTTATCACTAGTTTGGCGATAATATCAGTAACCGTTTTTCCGGTTATCTTGTTTACGGTGGTGCTGAGGTGTTGTGGTGATATATGGAGCAAATCGGCATAAAAGGCTACACTTCGCTCTTGTGTATAATGTTTGATAATGTATTGAACCAGACGTTTTACAATCTCTTCTCCGCGATTGAAAGCGCGGGTGGTTACATTGGTATTTTGATGAATATTGCCTACACCATGTAGTATGGTGAGCAGCATGGAGCTGAGCAGGTCCTTATTGGGTTTTGCTTCTATGTGTTTCATTTTTATCAATAACATAAAGTAGTCTTGGAACAATTCGGATGTTTCGGGGCGCAGAGGGGTGACAGGTGTATCAATCAGGGCCGAAAGATAATTCTTGGTAGAATTGAAAAAGTTTATTCCATTCAGCAGTTCTTTGTTGAATCCGACCAAGTATAGACGGCAGTCGGGACTTTGCCGATGAACATGAACAAATGTTTCGGGTAGTATGGTAACAATGTCGTTTTTTTGTATCTTGTGTTCAGACAGGTGGATAGTTATGTCACACTCACCACGCAGGCAAAGAATAAATAGACAACCATTCATGCGCTGAGGGTAGTGGTAGATATGTCCGAAAGTACCGGTTATGTCAATTTCAGCTGTGAAATCTTTGTTCAGTTTAAAGATGTTAATGTCGTCAGTGTACTTCATAAAAATAAAGAAGACTTTGGTTATACACCACAAATATAGGACAGTTTAAGCAGATTACAAAGAAAATGCTTAAAAATAGACTAATATATCTTACTGTTAGCACTTGTGCACATTTAATAAATGTGAGAACTTTGCATTCGAAAACTAATGTGAAGATTAACAGTATGAAATGTAGAAAATTGTCTATTGTGGCAGTGAGTGTGGTATTGTTCTGTTCATGCGGACAGCAACCTGCTCAGGAACGAGGCCCCCGTCCGGTGAAATTGGCGGAAGTTGCGTCGTTAAATAAAATTGAAAAATCCTATTCAGGCGTAGTGTCGCCCGATCAATTCAGTGATCTTGCGTTTAAAATGTCCGGTCCGTTGGTGGCAATGAATGTACTCGAAGGACAGAGAGTGAAAAAAGGGGAGGTGGTAGCTGAAATTGACCCGACAGATTATAAGTTGGATTATGACGCAAAGAGAGCTTCCTTCCAGAAAGCGTCATCGCAAATGCAACGTGCAGAGAAACTATTGATGAAAAATGCCATATCTATGCAGGAGTTTGAAACGACTCAGGCATCTTATACCAATGCTAAATCTGCTTTTGAAAATGCACAAAACACATTGAATGATACAAAGTTGCGTGCACCGTTTGATGGATTTATCCAAAAGAAATATGTGGAAAATTATCAGCGTGTACAACCGGGACAAGGTGTGGTATGTCTGATTAACCCGGCAAAGTTGCAAGTGGAATTTACTATTCCCGAAACAAATATTGCCTATGTAACTTCTCACGGAAGTATTTTTGTAGAATTTGATGCTTATAAAGGCAAGTTGTTTCAGGCAAAGGTGAAAGAGTATGTGGAAGCATCACAAGATGGTGCCGGAGTTCCTGTATTCCTTTATATTGACGACCCCGAATTTGACTTGAAGAAATATAAGGTATCGGTGGGCTTTTCTTGCCGTGTGGTAGTTAATATTGAAAATGAAACGGTAAAAGGAGGAATCACCGTTCCGTTATCTGCTGTAGTATTTGATAATAATCTGAATAATAAGGTTGTATTCATTTATAATCCTTCTACCCAAAAAGTAGAGAAACGTAAGATTTATGACGAAGGAACCATTGTGGGACGTAATGATTTAATTGTGACCGGAGAGGTGAAGGCCGGTGAACAAGTAGTAGCTGCGGGAGCTTCTTATCTAGTGGACGGTCAGCAAGTCAAAATATTAACCGAATAAAAGAGGAGAGTATAAATCATGAATATTCCAAAATATTCTTTAGAGAACCAGAAGGTTGTCTACTTTTTTTTGGCTATTTTGTTGATAGGTGGAGTTATCTCCTTCTTTAAATTGCCGAAGAAAGAAGACGCTCCTTTTGTGATAAAGACGGCGGTTCTTGTTACCCAATATCCGGGTGCGAATCCGCATGAAGTGGAGAAATTGATAACCGAACCGATTGAACGTGAGATTCAGTCAATGACTGATGTATATCAGATTAAATCGGAATCTTATTTTGGGCTGTCTAAGATTTCTATTGAGTTACAGCCTACTATCGATCCTGATTATATGCCGGTAAAATGGGATGAACTGCGTCGTAAGGTGGCAAATATCCAGCCGAAGCTGCCTAGCGGTGCATCTACTATCACGGTGAACGATGATTTTGGTGATGTATATGGTATTTATTATGCATTGACAGCCGATGAAGGTTTTTCATACAAAGACTTGCGTGGCTGGGCACAGCATATACGTACGCAGCTTACTCCGATTGAGGGTGTGCAGAAAGTGATGCTTTATGGTGAGCAGACAGAAGTAATCAATGTGAAGATATCTACTTCCAAACTATCATCTTTGGGTATTGACCCGACTTCTATCATGGGGATTTTGCAAAAACAGAATGTACAAGTCAATACGGGAGATATCGCTACCGATATTTATCAGTTACGCTTGCGCACAGAAGGTACTTATACTAGTCTTGAAGATATCGAGAACCAGCTGATTGTTAGCAAAGATGGACGTGAAGTACGTTTAGGGGATATTGCAACAGTGGAACGCGGTTATTATGATCCACCTTCAACATTGATGCGTGTCAATGGCAAACGTGCTATCGGCATTGGTGTAGCCAGTGGTGCAAAGGATAATGTGGTTGCTGTTGGTGAAGCCGTGGATAAGAGCTTGGCAGAGATAGAACAATTGTTGCCTATCGGTATAGAATTGTCTTCTCTCTATCCCGAAGACAAGATTGCGGATGAAGCTAATAATGGATTTATTCTCAATCTGATAGAGTCATTGGTCATCGTGATTTTGATTATCTTTGTAGTGATGGGATCGCGTGCCGGTATGCTGATTGGTAGTTCGCTATTGTTTTCTGTAGGAGGTACCTTGCTTATCATGTTAATGTGGGGAGTGGGTTTGAACCGTACTTCTTTGGCTGCATTTATCATTGCCATGGGTATGTTGGTGGATAATGCCATTGTGGTGACAGACAATGCCCAAATCGGAATCAAGCGCGGAAAATCCCGTTATCTTTCTTTGATAGAAGGTGCTATCAAGCCTCAATGGGCATTGCTGGGAGCGACCTTTATTGCTATTTGTTCATTCTTGCCGTTGTATTTGGCTCCTGCATCGGTTGCTGAAATTGTAAAACCGTTGTTTATCGTGTTGGCTGTGTCATTGGGATTAAGTTGGATCTTGGCTTTATGCCAGACTACAACTTTCGGTAACTTTATTTTGCAAGAGGCTACTCCCGGTAGTGAAGGTAAGGATCCATACGATACCAAAATTTATCATAAGTTTGAGAAGCTCTTGACTTTATTGATTAAGCGCCGTTTTATAACACTGACTACTGTTGTTGTTACTTTGGTGCTTTCTCTGGTCATTATGGCAGTTATGCCTCAGAGTTTCTTTCCGAAGATGAATAAACCTTATTTCCGTGCCGATTTGGTATTCCCGGAAGGTTTCAGTATTCATGCGGTAGACGAAGACGTGATGAAGGTGGAAGAGTATTTGGAGAAGAATGAAAAAGTAAAATCTTATTCTGTGACTTTAGGTGGTACTCCCTTGCGTTACTATCTGGCAAGTTCTTCTTTCGGTCCGAAGTCTAACTATGCCAATGTGATGGTGGAAACAAAAGACCCTGAAGATGCTGCCGAAGTAGAACAACAGTTCTATGAACACATGACTCAGAATTTTCCGAATATCATTACCCGTTCGGCATTGTTTGCGTTGTCACCGGTGCCCGAAGCTGCCATTGAAATCGGATTTATCGGTGAAAATCCGGATACGCTGACCGCCTTGGTGGAGCGTGCGAAGAAGATTGCGCATGAATGTGATATGGTGACGGATATACGTTCTAACTGGGGTGATAAAGTGCCGGTATGGAAACCGATGTTCTCACAACAGAAAGGTTTGCGCCTTGGTATTACCCGTCAACAGGTTGCCAATTCGTTCCGTACTGCTACCAATGGCTTGCCGTTGGGCGAGTATCGTGAGGGGGATATTTCACTTCCTATCTTATTGAAGGATGAAGATGCGGAAAATATGAACCTGAATGATGTGAAGAGTGTTCCGGTATTCAGCACTAAAGGAAATTCAGTTAAGGTGGAGCAGGTGATTGATAATTTTTCTTTGGGTTATGATTATAACGTAGTGCGTCGTTTCAACCGTGAACGTTGCATGATGATGCAGTGTGAACCGAAGCGCGGTGCCAATACGATGGCTGCCTTTAAGCAGGTGTTGACCGCCGTACAGGAACAGATGCAACTGCCCGAAGGTTATAAGATGAAATACTTTGGTGAACAGGAGACACAAGATGTAAGTAATGCTGCTTTGGCAAAGAATATTCCGTTGACATTCTTGTTGATTTATGTCGTTTTATTATTCCTTTTCCCGAGCAATTACCGCAAACCGGTATTGATTATGCTGATGTTGCCATTGGTGTTCATCGGTGTGGTATGGGGATTGTTGTTGTTCGGTAAATCTCTTGATTTCTTTGCCATTTTGGGCTTGTTGGGCTTGATTGGTATGAATATCAAGAATGCGATTGTACTGGTAGACGAAATCGGACTTCAACTGAAAGATGGCAAAGGGGCAGTACCTGCCGTGGTTGAGGCTACCAAGACACGTATTGTTCCTGTAACTATGGCGTCGGGAACCACTATTTTGGGTATGCTTCCTTTGTTGGGTGATGCGATGTTTGCAGGTATGGCAGCTACCATTATGGGTGGTTTGTTCGTATCAACCATTCTTACCATCTTCGTGCTTCCGGTGACTTATTGTATATTCTTTAAAATCAGAGCAGACAGATAATGAAAACGAATCTTATATATATACTTGGAATGATGTGCTTGTCCGGCACGGTTTCAGCTCAGACTACCGTAAATTATACGGAGTTCGAACAGAAAGTGTTGGATTATAGTCAGACTTTGAAGCAGAGTGTGTCACAACGTACAGCCATGCAGAAAGCAATGAAAGCTGCGAAAACTGCTTTCTTCCCCGCAGTGGATGCCACGGGTAGTTATCAATATCGTATAAATAAATATGATATGGATTTTGGCGGAATGGCTGTTCCTATGGAGCATGATTCTTACAGTGCCGAAGTAGGAGTTGTCCAACCTATTTATGCAGGAGGAAGTATTTATCATACTTATAAGGCATCACAAATTCAGTCTCAGATAGCTGACAAGTCGGTAGATTTGACCACAGATAATCTTATTTATGCTGCAGAAGCCAGTTATTGGGGTACTGCGGCTCAGAAAGAGATGTATAAAACGATGTGTCAGTATGTGGAAATTATCAGTCAGTTGACCAAAGTGTTACAAGATAAGTATGATGACGGTTATATCAGTAAAACAGATTTGATACAAATGCAGACTCGCCTGAAAGAGGCAGAGTTGCAACGTTCCAGCAGTTATCAGTCTTATCAGATAGCTTTGCAGAACATGAATGTGTTGATGGGATTGGAACCGGATAAAGAAGTAGGTTTGGTTGATTCTATTTTCGTTGAGTTACCATTACCAGCTTATGTCGGTGCTGATGCTGCACTGAATGTTCGTCCTGATTATGCTATTTCTCAGTTGGATGTGGATTATCAAAAAAGACAGGTTAAACTGGCTGCTGCAAAATATAATCCATCCTTGTCTATCGGCTTTAAGGAGACTTGGGGGACACAAATGTTGAACATTTCGGGCGAAACAATGTTTAATAGTAATGTGTATGCTTCTGTCAAGTTGCCGTTGTTCCACTGGGGAGCGCGATTTAAGTCGACGGCTGCACAAAAAGCGATTTTACTTGGTAAGCAGTATGCTTTGCAAGATAAACAAGACCAAATCACGAAAGAGGTAGCCAAAGCATGGACTAGTCTGACAGAAAATACCCGTCAGATAGATATTGCTAAGGAAAACTGCAAGTTAGCAGAAGAGAATTTGGATTTGAATACATTTAGTTATACGGAAGGTAGGCTGACTATTTTGGATGTACTTTCTGCACAGTTGACTTGGGTACAGGCATATACAAATCTTATCCAATCATATTATGAGCAGAAAATAGCATTGGCAGATTATAGGAAAGCAACCGGTATAAGGTATTTAGGACAGAAATAAGTAATTTCAGACCAAAATCTTATAATTTAAAATGCCACTTTAAAGCAGGTTTGGATTATCTTTGCATCCAAATCTGCTTTTTTCTTATATATGAATACATTATGAAGAGATTGTTACTTTTAACATGGATATTCGTATGTATGGCGGGCATATCTTTTGCAACTCCCAGACACAGTGAGTTGTTTGAGTTTCCAACAGATACGATACAACACAAAGACAGCACTGTACGGAAAAGAAGCTTTTTCAATAAGTTTCTTGACTACTTTAATGATGCGAACAAGAATAAGAAGCACAAGAAGTTTGACTTCAGTATCATCGGTGGACCTCATTATAGTACAGATACCAAGTTGGGACTTGGATTGGTGGCTGCCGGGCTTTACCGTTCGGATAAGAATGATACTATTCTTCCTCCCTCCAATGTTTCCCTGTTTGGCGATGTATCTACGGTAGGTTTTTATTTGCTGGGAATTCGTGGTACCCATATTTTTCCACAAGATAAATATCGTTTGGATTATACCTTATACTTTTATTCTTTCCCTTCCAAATTCTGGGGAATGGGATATGATATGGGAAATGTAGATGCCAACGAAACGGATATGGACCGTTGGCAGGCACAGATAAAAGCTAGTTTTTTATTTAAACTGACAGACAATTTGTATTTGGGACCGATGGTAGCTTATGATTATGTGCATGGAAAGAACTTGGAACGTCCCGAATTGTTGGAAGGAATGGATTTGACTACAACTAATTATGGTGCCGGATTCTCCTTGGTGTATGATTCACGTGATGTATTGACTAATCCTCATAAAGGATATTATCTGAATATATCGCAATGTTTTCGTCCCAAGTTTATGGGAAATGATTACGCTTTCAGCACCACCGACTTGCGTACCAGCTATTATCATCCTGTTTGGAAAGGAGGTTTGCTTGCCGGAGAGTTTAGGGGGATGTTTAATTTTGGCAACCCGTCTTGGTCAATGATGGCTTTGTTGGGCAATTCTTACTCGATGCGTGGTTATTACGAGGGCCGCTATCGTGATAAACATAAAATGGAAGGGCAGATAGAATTACGCCAACATATTTGGAAACGTAATGGTATAGTGGCTTGGATTGGTGCAGGAACGGTGTTTAATAAGTTCAGTGCGTTGCGTGTTAATCGCGTTTTGCCTAATTATGGTATCGGATACCGTTGGGAATTTAAAAAGAATGTGAATGTTCGCCTCGATTATGGGTTTGGAAAGAACGGACAATCGGGGTTTTTATTTAATATAAATGAAGCGTTTTAAAGAGATCTATCAATGGTGTTGTGAGCCGAGACAATTATTTTTTCTGTTTATAATTGTATTAGCTATTCCTAATGTGGCATTGTTCTTCACAGAGCAAATGCCTTTATTGGTACGTATATGTAATATTATTTTGCCGGTATCGGTATATTGGATGGTGATGACGCTGAGCCGGAAACCCGGAAAGATAATATGGATATTGTTTCCCTTTGTTTTCTTTGCTGCTTTTCAATTGGTTTTGCTTTATCTTTTCGGACAGTCCATTATAGCAGTCGATATGTTTTTGAATTTGCTGACAACCAATTCCGGTGAGGCTATGGAGCTTTTGGATAACTTGTTGCCTGCTGTGATTGGCGTATTTGTGGTATATTTGCCCACTTTGGCTTTGGGTATTGTTTCGATAACAGGGAATAAGAAACTGGATCAATACTTTATATATCGCCAGCGGAGATATGCCCGGATGACAATGGGAGTAGGAGTCATCCTGACCGCATTGTGCTATGCAGACCATGAGGATTATGCATTGAAACTCGATATGTATCCGGTCAACGTATGCTATAATCTGACTTTGGCAATAGAGCGTGCCGGTGAAACAGCCGGTTATCAAGAGAGTTCAAAGGACTTTACTTTTGGTGCACAAGCCACACACGATAAAGATGAGGCAGAGATATATGTGTTGGTAGTGGGAGAAACTGCAAGGGCTTGTAACTTTGGGCTGTATGGCTATGAACGGAATACCACTCCGCTGTTGGATAAAACAGAAGGCTTGGTCGCATTTACAGATGTACTTACCCAATCAAATACAACGCATAAAAGTGTGCCAATGCTCCTTTCGGGAGCTTCTGCTGAAAATTACAATCGTATTTATCGGGAAAAGGGTATCATTACTGCTTTTAAAGAAGCAGGGTTTCATACAGCTTTTTTTTCCAATCAGCGGCCTAATCATTCTTTTATTGATTTCTTCGGAATGGAGGCGGATGAATGGAAATTTATAAAAGAAGATGCACCTGAGGAAACGAATATATCAGATGATGAATTATTGAAGTTAGTGGATAAACAACTAAATGACGGACATCGGAAATTGTTTATCGTGCTGCACATGTATGGTTCCCATTTTAATTATAAGGAACGTTATCCTTCGGATATGGCAGTGTTCAGGCCGGATAGCCTGACCGATGCGAAATATGAGAACCGTGAATATTTATTGAATGCGTACGATAACACAATCTGTTATACAGACGGCCTCTTGGCGTCACTGATTGAAATGTTGCAACGCACGAATGCTTCATCGGCTATGCTTTATACTTCCGATCATGGAGAGGATATTTTTGATGATGACCGGAAACTGTTTTTGCATGCGTCTCCGGTACCTTCATACTATCAGTTGCATGTTCCGTTCCTGATTTGGATGTCTGAGGCGTATCGTAAAGGATATCCTGTTCAATATGAGGCTGTGTGTATGAATCGTGAAAAGCCGGTGGCAGGGAATGCATCTGTTTTTCATTCAATGTTGTCGTTGGGTGGCATACAAACCGATTATAAAGAAGATAGTTTATCTGTCGCAAGTAAGCGGTATGTCATTCGTCCCCGTTATTACTTAAATGACCATAATCTTCCTAAACTTTTAGATAAAATAGGATTGAAGGAGAAAGATATTAAACAACTTGAACAAAGAAGAATGATGTATCCATGATAGATGGAGGTGTGTCAAAATCATAAAGTTATCCTTCTATTGTTATTGACGCAAAACGATAAATCTTTTCATTTTGACACATCCTCATACAAAGTCCGCTTTCGTGCTTTTAAATTTTATCAAGTGCCTGTTCCAAATCGGCCAGCAGGTCATCAATATGTTCTGTTCCGATGGATAACCGTACTGTTCCCGGATAAATCTCCTGTTCTTTAAGTTCTTGCTCATTTAGTTGTGAATGAGTTGTACTTGCCGGATGGATAACAAGTGATTTTACATCGGCCACATTAGCCAGTAAAGAGAATATTTCGAGGCTGTCTATAAACTTATGGGCCTCTGTTTGCCCTCCTTGCACTTCAATTGTAAAGATAGAGCTGGCTCCATGAGGGAAGTAGCGGTTGTATAAAGCATGGTCGGGATGTTCGGGCAGTGACGGATGATTTACTTTTTTTACTTTAGGATGTCTATTTAGGAATTCCACCACTTTCAGTGCATTTTCTACATGACGCTCTACACGTAGAGAAAGAGTTTCCAGGCCTTGCAGTAGGATAAAGGCATTGAATGGGCTGATGGCTGCTCCTGTATCTCGTAATAAAATGGCACGGATACGAGTGGCATAAGCCGCTGCTCCTGCCGCATCGATAAAACGGATTCCATGATAACTGGCATCGGGTTCGGTCAGTTGTGGAAATTTTCCTGAAGTTGCCCAGTCAAATTTACCGGAATCTACAATGACTCCTCCTAAAGAAGTACCGTGTCCGCCAATAAACTTAGTTGCCGAATGTACCACAATGTCTGCTCCATGTTCTATGGGTCGGATGAGGTAAGGAGTTCCGAAAGTATTGTCTACAATCAAAGGAATCTGATGACGGTGTGCAATATCTGCTACAGCTTCTATATCGATAATATTAGAATGGGGATTGCCCAAACTCTCGATGAACAGTGCTTTCGTGTTTTCCTGAATTGCATTTTCAAAATTGGATAAGTCATTCGGGTCGACAAAGGTGGTGGTTATACCATAGTCGGGTAGGGTATGCGCCAGCAAATTATAACTTCCTCCATAAATTGTTTTGGCGGCAACGATATGGTCACCGGCACGAGTGATGTTCTGAAATGCGTAGGTAATAGCAGCTGCACCCGAAGCTACCGCAAGTCCGGCTATTCCTCCTTCTAACGCTGCTACACGTTGTTCAAAGACTCCTTGAGTGGAATTGGTCAGACGTCCATAGATATTCCCCGGATCCTGTAAGCCGAATCGTGCTGCTGCATGAGCTGAGTTGTGAAATACATAAGAAGTGGTTTGGTAGATGGGGACTGCACGCGCATCTGTTGCTACATCGGGCTGTTCTTGTCCTACATGGAGTTGTAATGTTTCAAAATGTAATCTCTTAGTTGCCATAGTTGTATTATTTTTAGTTAAACTGATGATTGATTTATTGGCTGCAAAGTTATAATTGATGGTAATATCAAACAATATATTGTGGAAAAATGGAAAATATATCTATATTTGTTGTGATATATAGAATAAAATTATTGTTTTACTGTTGGATGTCATACTTTAAAAGAATATTGCACTATGGATATATTGGATAAAACAGATTTGCAGATACTTCGTACATTGCAAGAAAACGCACGACTTACCACTAAAGAACTGGCTGCACGCGTCAGTCTGTCTTCTACTCCGGTATTTGAACGACTCAAGCGTCTTGAAAGTGGGGGATACATTAAAAAGTATATAGCAGTGCTTGATGCAGAAAAACTGAATCAAGGTTTTGTGGTATTTTGTAGTGTGAAACTCAGGAGGCTTAATCGGGATATTGCAGCTGAGTTTACCCGTATGATACAAGGTATTCCTGAAGTGACGGAATGCTATAATATTTCGGGAAGTTATGATTATCTGCTCAAGATACATGCCCCCAATATGAAATATTATCAGGAGTTTATATTAAATGTCTTGGGAACCATAGATAGTCTGGGTTCGCTGGAGAGTACATTTGTGATGGATGAAGTGAAGCATGAGTATGGAATACATATATAAAAAAGAAAAACACGTTCGTATGTGTGGGGTTACACGTTAGTATGTATAAGTTAATACGTTAGTACGTGTGAGGCTATACATACGTATGTATAAGGTCACACGTACTAACGTGTAGAAAGTTGCTTTTATTTCTTTTCACCTACGGTCTTCAACATTTCCTGTACGGCTGCTTCCAACTGTTGGTCTTCTCCTGTGAGTGCCTTTTCGGGAGCATTATACACTTCAATGTGAGGTGTAAGCAATTGGTTTTCGGCATATTGTCCGCGCATATCCATACAGCCTACTTGCGGAATACCGAATACAATAGTTGGATCAATCTGTGTTTCCCACCATACGGCAGTCATGGTTCCCGGAACGGGCGCACCAATCAGTTTACCGATTTTCAGTTCTTTATATACCCATGGGAAACCGTGTGCATTGCTGTAATTATCCTCGCAAATCAATACACAGGAAGGTTTGAGCCATTTATTGAATGGATCACTACCGATATATTGTCCGCGTGGAACAAAGCGCTGATATTCTTTACCACTCAATAAGGTAGCCAAATCATCGTGCAGCCAACCGCCTCCGTTGTGGCGTGTGTCTACAATTACGGCTTCTTTATTGCGGCAACGTCCGAGCAATTCGCTGTATACTTCACGGAAACTTTGGCTGTCCATACCTTTGACGTGTACGTAGCCTATACGACCGCCCGACAGCTTATCCACATTCTTACGGCAGCGTTCTACCCAGCGTTTGTAAAGCAGATTGCTCTGTTCGCCACTACTGATGGCTTTGATGGTCACGTCAAATCGTTTTCCATTGGCAGGATTATACATGGCAAGCAATACCTTTCGACCGGCTTTACCTTCCAGTAGCGGGAAATAATCCCGGCCTTTTAAAATCGGTTTGCCATCTATCTTTTCAATGATACATCCCGGAGTAACGTCAGTTTTCTTGATGGCAAAGGGTCCTTTGGCCAATATCTCTTTTATCTTCAAGCCGTCTCCATTGTAAGTCTCGTCATAGAATACACCTAAAGCGGCTGTGGAAAGAGAGGCCCCTGAACCATAATAACGGGCACCGGTATGAGAACCGTTCAGCTCGCCTAACAATTCACTTAACATCTCTTGGAAATCATAGTTGTTATTGATGTAAGGCAAGAAGCGTGAATAGGCTTCACGATAACCCTTCCAATCTACCCCGTGAAGATCTTTTACATAGAATTTATCTTCTACTTGTTGCCATACGTGGTTGAAGATATATTCGCGTTCGCCGTATGGTTGATAATCGAAGAAAGCTTCAAATTCAACTGTTTTAGGCTCTCCGGTACTTACGCTGACTTTTTTGATGCCTCCGCCTGTGCATAGGAATACATTTTCACCTTTTTTGTCGGGATACATGGCACCGCCACCGACAGATTTCATCACAATCTTCGTCTTATTCTCTTTTAAGTCATGTTCCCATAAATCATATCCGCCTTCAAAAGCAGCTTGATAATATAGTTTATCTCCTTTCGGTGTGAGAACAGCATCTCCCAAATGAGAAGAGTTGACAGTCAGGCGGACAATTCGGTCTCGACAGTTTTCGAGGTCGAAAACCAAAGGTTTGACTTCTTCTTTCTTTTCATCTTTCTTTGTGTCTTTTTTATCGTCTTTCTTCTTGCCGGTCTTCTCGTCTTTTTTCTCTTTATCATCCTCTTTTTTCTTGCTTTCGTCGATAAGGGCAAGCTCTTCTTTATTCATACGGAAACGTTCGTATGCGTCAAGGTCGAAGAACATGATGTAAACATCCGCTTCAGCTCCCCAACTGCCGTGGCTGCGGTATCCGGCACGGTCGCTATACCATATCATTGCTTTTCCGTCGAGCACCCATTTGGCATTCGTGTCTGTATAGCCACTTTCGGTCAGGTTATGGATTTCTCCGTTGCCTGATGCGTTAACCAAAGCCACATCTTGGTTGTTCCATCCACCTATGCCAATATAGTTGGTGAGAATCCATTTGCTATCCGGACTCCATTGATACCATTGATCACCATCACTGTATGAATATTCAAACTTACCGTCCATTACAGTGCGGACATCTTTACTTTTCAAGTTAAGTACACGAATCGTGGTACGGTCTTCCAAAAACGCTATTTCTTTACCATCAGGACTGAATTGGGGCTGGAAAGAAGCAATGGCTGAATTGGTCAGTTTCTCCTCTTTAATATCTGTAGCATAAGTGAATTGTTTCTCTTCTTTTTTGTTCAGGCTTGCCTGATAAATTTGCCACAAACCGTTTCTTTCCGAAGCATACACGATACTTCTTCCATCGGGAGCGAAGTTGATGTCGCGTTCTTGTTCCGGAGTATTGGTGATTTGTTTTGTTGTCTTATATTCCACTGAAGTGACGTAAACATCGCCGCGCAGAATGAATGCTACTTCTTTAGCATCGGGAGACAGAGCTATTTCTGTTGCACCGTTTCGTCTGATTTGGCGAATCAGGTCTTTGTCATTTTTGTCCGTTAAGATGGATATTTGTACTTTCCGAGGTTCGGTTCCTTCTTTCATTGTATAGATTTCTCCATCATATCCGTAGCAGAGTGTGCCGTTGTCGGCAGCAGTAAGGAAACGGACCGGGTGCTTGGTATGGTGGGTGAGCTGAGTGGAAGTTGTTCCATCCAGTGCACGTTTGAATACATTGAATGAACCTTTTTCTTCACTCAGATAATAGAATGACTTTCCGTCCGAAGCCCATACAGGAGTACGGTCTTCACCATTAAAAGAGGTTAGCTTGCGATAGCTGCGTTTTCCGTCCAATGAACACAGCCAGATGTCGCGTGTGATAGAAGAAGTGTGATGCTTGCGCCAGGGATCTTCGTAACCTTTCTTATCATGGTAGAGTAAAGCATTGCCGGTTTTGTTGATGCTGATATCTTCCATAGGCATGGAGGAGAACATGACCGGACGGTCGCCTGTAGTGCTAACTTCATATACCTGTTGGAATTGTCCTGATGGAAATTGGGCATCTTCGGCTGACGGCATTACATTTGCCAGAAACAGGATATGGTCTGCATCCTTGAATGCTACGGGTGTTTCGTTGCCGGAGTGAGTGGTTAATCTTTTTGGGATACCTCCCTCTCTGTCTACCACGAATATATCCATACTGCCCATGCGGTCGGAAGCAAATGCGATTTGTTTTCCATCGGGGCTCCACACCGGATGAGTGTCGTGCGCTGCATTGGTTGTAATCTGTGCAGCTTTGCCTCCGTTGACCGGTACTGTGTAAATGTCTCCTTTATAAGTAAATGCGATGGAAGTTCCATCAGGTGAAATGGCACAATAACGCATCCACAACGGATTGTCTTGTGCATGTGCAGATAATGCCAGCATAAAAGCTGCCACTCCCAGTAGTTGTCTTTTCATTTGATTTGTTTAATAGGTATGTTAATTTATAGATTTTCTATTTCTTCTTTTTGGTGAAGTAACTTCTTACTTTCCGCATTATTTTGATGCCGGTCATTATTCCGTCATAAACGGCTATTCCGGTATTTACATGTTGCATAATCCCTTCTATACCACCCTTATTTTCTTCAGGTACAAATAATTCGCGCAAAGTTTCGGTTATTTGTGTCTTCGCTTTGAGCACTTCCTCCCGTTTTTCGGCTTTTCGCCGGGCTATCTCTTCCAGGGTGATAATCGGTGTATGTTTAGAATCGTTGTTGTTCATAATCAGTCATCGTTTAAAAGCAGATTGGCGAGAAAGTTAACCATAGGTTGCATAATCAAACGTTTACGGAAGAATATGATTAATATAATCAGTAGGATGATACATCCGGTGATGATGCCGTAACTAACCATCAATCCGCCTACATGAGGAGCCAATACATAAGCTAATGTAAAAGAAAGGTAGAAGAGGGCAATGATACCTAGAATAACCAATACCAATACCAGAATCAGAGAGGATACCAATATGGTCAGCTTTTCTACTAAATGCAGTTTTACATAATCTTTTTGCAGCTCTGCATATTTTTTCAGTTCTACAAAGAGTTGTTGCAGGTTGTCTATATTCTTATCGTTTGCAAACATTCGCTGTTGTTTTTTACATTAAATATTGCCATTTATGTGTGTATGATGGCTGTGTGTCAATCGGTAAAGAGGTAAAATGAAGAATCCATAGACATATAATATATGTATATAGATTCTTCAATTTTGTTTAGAATGACAAGGCAAGTTGTATGATACCTTATTATTCTTTTACTTCTGCAGCAATTTCATCTACCAAGTCTTCCATTTCGGTACGGCTCAGTTTGATACCTCTTTTACGCAAAGCGTCAACAATTTTATTACGAGTATCTTCTCCTCTTTCGGGAGCAAATAAAACTCCGGCTGCTGCACCTACAACGGCTCCGCCCAGAAATGCAGCTAAAATACTTAAACTTTTCATAGTCTTATTAATTTTTGAACATTACAAAACTAACAAATAAAATTGAAAGTTGTTGCTATTTGGGGATGTTTCTTAGTAAGAAATTGACGATTATAGGCTGATTAACTTAATTTAACTGCGTATTAGATGTGAATGCTGTTGATATATTGCTACTTTTGCAACAATTATTATAGGATTAAACTAGAGTATTAATTTATAAAGATGGAATAATCATGAAAAAATTAGTTGTGTTGGGTATGGGATTGTGCGTAGCTTTGGCATTCTCCTCTTGTAAATCAAGCGAAAGCGCTTACAAAAAAGCATACGAAAAGGCAAAACAACAGGAATTGGCTGAGGCTCCTGCTGCAGCCGAAGAGGTAGAGGCTGCTCCTGTAGTAGCTGCTCCTGTTGCAACTGCACCTGCTCCTGCTCCGGTAGCCGGCCCGGTTCGTGAAGAAAAAGTGGAGCTGGTTTCAGGTGATGGTTTGAAGGCTTATAGTGTTGTTTGTGGAAGCTTTGGCGTAAAAGCAAATGCTGAAGGTCTGAAACAATATCTGGACGGGCAGGGTTATAGTGCTAAAGTGGTTTACAACCCCGAAAGAAACATGTATCGTGTAATTGCAGTTTCTTTTGATGACCGCGCACAAGCTACACAAGCTAAAGAAGAATTTAAAGCGAAATATCCTAACCGTGACGACTTCCAGAAGGCATGGTTACTTTATAGAGTATATTAATAATTTCTTTTTGGTAAATTAAGAAGAAAATATAGTCTATTCTTCTTTATTAAAAGTGGTAACTGCGAAGTTGCCGCTTTTTTTTATAACTTTGTTAATTCTAAAACAACAATAAAAACTAGTTGGATATGAAGTATTACAGTAGAATATCATTGCTTGCTTTGCTGGCTGTCATACCGTTTAATGGTTTTTCTCAAGAAAGAGAAGTTCCTATTAAATATGGTGATATGGAACAATGGGTGACACGTAAGATTCATGAGTCATCGATTATCGGTGGAAATACCAGACTTCTTTATGAGATAGCTCCGACTCAGGAGGTTGATGGCAATGTGGCTTATGAAAATATGGGAGGGTCTCCTTGGGGGACATCCAATGTGATGGCGAAGGTGATGGGGATTGTCAAAACTAATAACACGGTATATAAGGAAAAACGTTATCATGGCTATTGTGCCCGCTTGGAGACGCATATTGAAAGAATGAAAGTGCTGGGCATGGTCAATATAACCGTATTGGCTGCCGGAGCCATTTATTTGGGTGATATGAAAGAGCCTATTACGAGTACGAAAGAAGGGGTGAAAAACATGAATTGGGGCATACCGTTTACAGAAAAGCCCAAAGCGCTTCGTTATGATTATAAAGTTAAAATGTCCGGTGAGAAAAATCGTATCCGTTTGACGGGTTTTAGCAAAAAAGAAGTAGTGAAAGGTCAGGACTGCGCTATTACTGTATTTTATCTTCAAAAGCGTACAGAAGATGCTCAAGGTAATATCACAGCAAAACGGGTGGGGACGATGGTTGTGAAGTATGACAAGGATTCTGAAGGATGGGAAAATGATGCCACTTATGAGATCCTATATGGTGATATAACCCAAGACCCTCGATATAATCCTGAGTTTATGGGATTGAGATCGGTTGGCTATGCCCGTAACAGTAAAGGGGAGAGTGTCCTTGTTAAAGAAACGGGATGGGCTTCACCTGATGAAAAACCTACACACATGCTATTGCAGTTCTCTTCAAGTCACGGTGGAGCATATGTAGGTTCTCCCGGAAATACTTTTTGGGTAGATAATGTGAAGCTGGTCTATTGATAAGGCTTTTTCTATAATTTATCTTTATATATCAGACAGGTATGGAATAAATTTGTATTTTTGTGCTCAATATGAGTAGAATATTAGCAATAGATTATGGTAAAAAGCGTACGGGAGTGGCGGTTACAGACATTTTGCAGATTATTGCGAATGGCCTGACTACTGTTCCCACCCATCAGTTAATGGACTTTATTCTGAAGTATGTGGAGAGTGAACCGGTAGAAAGGATTATTGTAGGGCATCCCAAACAAATGAATAATCAGGAATCTGAGAATATGCGTAACATTGTTCCGTTCATTAATCAATTAAAGAAAAAACTTCCCAATATACCTGTCGAACTGGTTGATGAACGGTTCACTTCTGTTTTGGCGCATCAGGCCATGCTGGATGGCGGACTCAAGAAAAAAGATAGACAGAATAAAGCCTTGGTTGATGAAATCAGTGCTACCATTATTTTACAATCCTATTTGGAATCAAAGAAATATATAAAATAAAAGAGAAATGATATTACCAATTTATGTTTATGGACAACCGGTATTGCGCAAAGAAGCGGAAGATATTACACCGGATTATCCTAATTTGAAAGAGTTAATCGAAAATATGTTTGAGACAATGGGACGTGCAGACGGAGTGGGGCTTGCAGCTCCTCAAGTGGGACTTCCCATTCGTGTGGTTACGATAGACCTTGATGTAATGTCGGATGAATATCCTGAACTGAAAGGTTTTCGTCATGCATACATCAACCCGCATATCATAGAAGTGGGTGAAGAGGAAGTTTCGATGGAGGAAGGATGTTTGAGTCTTCCCGGTATCCATGAAGCAGTAAAGCGTCCGGACCGCATTCATGTCACTTATCTGGATGAAGAATTGAAAGAACATGATGAGTGGGTGGAAGGTTATCCGGCACGTGTGATGCAACATGAATTCGACCATTTGGATGGTAAGATGTTTATCGACCACCTTTCTACGCTGCGTAAGCAGATGATAAAAGGCAAGTTGGGCGCTATGCTGAAAGGCAAGGCACGTTGCTCTTATAAGGTGAAAACTTTGAAATAAGATGATAAAACGGATTCTGTACCTATATATATTAATAATGTGTCCCGGTCTGGCTTTTGCCCAGATTAATACGGACCGTGTAATGGCAATTGGACGCAATGCTCTCTATTTTGAGGATTATGTCCTTTCCATTCAGTATTTTAATCAGGTAGTCAATGCGAAACCTTACTTGGCCGATCCTTACTTTTATCGGGGACTGGCTAAGATAAACCTTGATGACTTTCAAGGTGCGGAAAGCGATTGCTCGGAAGCTATAGAACGGAATCCGTTTGTAGTCAGCGCTTATCAGGTGCGGGGATTGGCACGTATCCGTCAGGATAACTATGCCGGTGCCATTGAAGATTATATGAAAGCACTGGAGTTTGATCCCGAAAATATAGGTGCATGGCACAATATGGCTTTGTGTAAGATAAAGCAGGGAGATTACTCGGGCGCAAAGAATGACTTGGATCGATTAATCACCATCTCTCCGCGTTACACAAAGGCATATTTGATGCGTGGGGAAGTCGATTTGAAACAAAAAGATACGATTGCTGCTGAGAAGGATTTCGGGCATGCCATCGAGATAGACCGTTACGATCCGGATACATGGGCGAGCCGTGCGATTCTCAGACTTCAGCAACAGAAATATAAAGATGCCGAAGCCGATTTTGACCATGCTATTCATCTTTCGACACGTAATGCAGGTGTATATATCAATCGTGCTTTGGCGCGTTATCATCAGAAAAACCTGAGAGGCGCAATGAGTGATTACGATATTGCTCTTGAAATAGATCCGAATAACTTTATCGGTCATTATAACCGAGGCTTGCTACGTGCCCAGGTAGGTGATGACAATCGTGCCATCGAGGACTTTGATTTTGTTATCAATATGGAACCTGACAATATGATGGCTATCTTCAATCGCGGTTTGCTTCGTGACCAGACGGGGGATTATAAAGGGGCGATTAAAGATTATTCTACGGTGATAAATGAATATCCTAACTTTGTGATTGGTTATCAGTACAGAGCTCAGGCGCGCAAGAAGGTGGGAGATATAAAAGGAGCTGATGCCGATGAGTTTAAAGTTCTCAAAGCTCAGTTGGATAAACAAAACGGTGTAAGTCAGAATAATCAGACAGCGGATAATTCGGAGAGTGGAAACCGTACACGCAAGAAGTCTGATAAAAATATGAACAATTATCGAAAGATTGTAGTTGCCGATAACGAAGAAGGTGAAGAAAAGTATAAAAGTGAATATCGCGGACGTGTACAGGATAAGAACGTGACCATTGTTCCGCAACCTATGTTCGTGCTTACTTATTATGAAAAACATAATGATGTGAAGCGTCAGGTTAACTATCATAAATATATAGAAGAGCTGAACTCAAACAAGGTATTGCCTGAACGTTTGCTTATCACGAATGAGGAAGCACCATTGACGGAAGAACAAGTGAAAAAACATTTTGCATCCATCGACGAGCAGTCGGCTGCTATTGTAGCCAGTCCGAATGATGTGACGAAGCGCTTTGCACGTTCTTTGGACTTCTATCTTGTGCAAGACTTTGACAATGCCATCGAGGATTTGAATCAGGCTGTTATGTGCGAAAGCAAATTCTTCCCGGCTTACTTCAACCGTGCTTTGATTCGTTTCAAACAGCTGGAGTATCAAAAGGTGGCGAAAGAATACAATGACAAAAATGCGGAAGAACAGAAGACCAAGACCGGTGATTATGAAATGGTGAAACGCGATTTGGATAAAGTGATAGAGTTGGCTCCCGATTTTGTCTACGCTTACTATAACAGAGGCAATGTGCTTTCGTCACTGAAAGATTACCGTGCTGCCATTGTCGATTATGACAAGGCGATAGAACTGGATTCCAAATTTGCCGAAGCATATTATAATCGCGGATTAACCCATATCTATTTGGGTAATAACCGTCAAGGAATTCAAGATTTGAGTAAAGCCGGTGAGTTAGGCTTATTCTCTGCGTACAATATTATTAAACGTTTCACAGAGAGAAAAGAATAACATTTTTTTGCAAAAAAGAGAGGAAGTCAAAAAGAATTCGTTATTTTTGCATCCTCAAGGAAGAATTAAACGTAATAATTATGATAAAGATAACATTCCCCGACGGCTCTGTTCGTGAATACAACGAAGGAGTAACAGGTCTGCAGATTGCAGAAAGTATCAGTTCACGCCTGGCGCAAGATGTTTTGGCTTGCGGTGTGAATGGCGAGACTATTGACTTGTCACGTCCTATCAATGAAGATGCAAACTTTGTTCTTTATAAATGGGAAGATGAACAAGGTAAACATGCTTTTTGGCATACAAGTGCTCACTTGCTGGCAGAAGCATTGCAAGAACTTTATCCGGGTATTCAGTTTGGTATCGGTCCGGCTATCGAAAATGGTTTCTATTATGATGTAGATTCGGGAGAAGCTACCATTAAGGACTCGGATTTGCCCGTTATCGAAGCGAAGATGGCTGAACTGGCAGCAAAGAAAGAGACTTTGGTGCGTGAAAGTATTGCCAAAGAAGACGCTTTGAAGAAATTTGGAGAAAGAGGTGAAACATATAAATGTGAATTGATTTCCGAACTGGAAGATGGTCACATTACTACTTATACACAAGGTGCGTTTACTGACCTTTGCCGTGGTCCTCACTTGGTGTCTACTGCACCTATCAAAGCTATTAAGTTGCTTTCGGTAGCCGGTGCTTATTGGAGAGGGCAGGAAGACCGCAAACAAATGACGCGTATTTATGGTATTACTTTCCCAAAGAAAAAGATGCTGGATGAATATCTGGCAATGTTGGAAGAAGCCAAAAAACGCGACCATCGCAAGATAGGTAAAGAAATGGATTTGTTCATGTTTACGGATATGGTAGGTAAGGGACTTCCCATGTGGTTGCCGAAAGGTACTGCACTGCGCATCCGTTTGCAGGATTTCTTGCGCCGTATCCAGGCTCGTTACGACTATCAGGAAGTAATGTGTCCGCCTATCGGAAACAAGAATCTGTATATCACTTCCGGTCACTATGCCAAGTATGGTAAAGATTCATTCCAGCCTATCCATACACCGGAAGAAGGAGAAGAATACTTCTTGAAACCGATGAACTGTCCTCATCACTGTATGATATACAAGAACTCCCCGCGTTCTTATAAGGACTTGCCTTTGCGTATTGCAGAATTCGGAACCGTATGCCGTTACGAACAGAGCGGCGAGTTGCACGGGTTGACTCGTGTGCGCAGCTTTACACAAGATGATGCTCACTTGTTCTGCCGTCCCGACCAGGTGAAGGAAGAATTCCTCCGCGTGATGGACATCATCAATATTGTGTTCAAGTCCATGAACTTTGAAAACGTAGAAGCTCAGATTTCTTTGCGTGACAAAGTGAACCGTGAAAAATATATCGGTAGTGACGAGAATTGGGAAAAGGCTGAACAGGCTATTATTGAAGCTTGTGAGGAAAAGGGATTGACTGCAAAGATAGAATATGGTGAAGCCGCATTCTATGGACCTAAGCTGGACTTCATGGTAAAAGATGCTATCGGTCGCCGTTGGCAGTTGGGTACCATTCAGGTAGACTATAACTTGCCGGAACGTTTCCAATTGGAATATATGGGATCTGATAACCAAAAGCATCGTCCGGTAATGATTCACCGCGCACCTTTCGGCTCAATGGAACGCTTTGTAGCAGTGTTGATTGAGCATACAGCCGGAAAATTCCCCTTGTGGCTTACTCCCGAACAAGTCGTTATCCTGCCTATAGCGGATAAGTTCAATGACTATGCCGAGCAGGTGAAAGCCGAGTTGAGAAAATACGATATCCGCGCTATTGTGGACGGTCGTAACGAAAAGATTGGCCGTAAAATTCGTGATAATGAAATGAAGCGCATTCCTTACCTGCTGATTGTAGGTGAAAAAGAAGCAGCTAACGGTGAAGTTTCGGTTCGCAGACAGGGCGAAGGCGATAAAGGAACCATGAAAATTGAAGAATTCGGAAAAAATATTGCCGAAGAAGTTTCTAATATGATAAATAAATGGTAACTTTGCAGCCGTTTGCAAAAGAGCGCATTGTTAAACCTTTATGTATTCTTTTGCGTTAAGATAAAGAAATACTAATTAAAATAAGAAGAAACAAACAGGAACTAAAAGTTTTTTAATGAAGAATGACAGTTTAAAAGGGCAACACAGAATCAATGAACAGATTCGTGCCAAAGAAGTCCGCATTGTGGGCGACGATGTAGAATCGGCAGTTTATCCGATAGCTCAAGCTTTAAAAATGGCTGAGGATCATGAGGCTGACCTAGTTGAAATTTCACCCAATGCTGTTCCTCCAGTTTGTAGAATTATTGATTATTCTAAATTTCTTTATCAATTAAAGAAACGTCAAAAGGAACAAAAGGCTAAACAGGTAAAGGTAAACGTAAAGGAAATCCGTTTCGGACCTCAAACAGATGATCATGACTACAACTTCAAGTTGAAACATGCCATCGGATTCTTGCAGGACGGAGACAAGGTGAAAGCATATGTGTTCTTTAAAGGTCGTTCCATTCTTTTCAAAGAACAAGGCGAAGTATTGTTGCTTCGTTTTGCGAATGACTTGGAAGAATATGCAAAAGTAGAGCAGATGCCCTTGTTGGAAGGTAAGAGAATGACTATTTCTTTGGCTCCGAAGAAAGCGGGCTCTCCGAAGAAGGCAGAAACGGATACTGCTAAAAAGGAAAATCCGAAAAAGGCAGTAGAAACAAAAGAATGAAAAAAGAGTGCCTAACGCGCCGGTATAGTGCGTTACCACCATTTGAATAATAATTTAAAATTAAAAACAAGATGCCAAAGATCAAGACTAACTCCGGTTCTAAAAAAAGATTCGTTCTTACCGGAACAGGTAAAATCAAAAGAAAGCACGCTTTTCACAGTCATATTTTGACTAAGAAGACTAAAAAGCAGAAAAGAAACCTTGTACACTCAGGTCTAGTAGCTAATGCTAACTTGGATCAGGTTAAGGAATTGCTTTGCATGAAGTAATCTAAAAACAACGAAAGCGTAAACGTATTATTTAAAGTATTAACCGAATGTCTTTAGCTTTAAGTTCACCGTGTGAAACAGTGGCGCTAACATTCAAAAAGAATTAAAACTATGCCAAGATCAGTAAATCATGTTGCTTCAAAAGCAAGAAGAAAGAAAATTTTAGGTCTTACCAAAGGTTATTTTGGTGCAAGAAAGAATGTATGGACAGTAGCAAAAAACACTTGGGAAAAGGGTTTGACCTACGCATACCGTGACCGTAAGAACAAGAAACGCAATTTCCGTGCTTTGTGGATTCAGCGTATCAATGCTGCTGCTCGTCTGGAAGGAATGTCTTATTCTAAATTGATGGGTGCATTGCATAAAGCAGGTATTGAAATCAACCGCAAAGTGTTGGCTGATTTAGCTATGAATCATCCGGAAGCATTTAAGGCTGTTGTTGCTAAAGCAAAAGCTGCTTAAATATAACTGTCGGTAAGATTGTTATTACAAGACATATTATAATTAAAGAGTCATCTCATAAGAGGTGGCTCTTTTTTTATTTTTATATGTGACAGGGAGAATCAGTTCCCGACTATGGTAAATAGAGATGAATAGCCAATCAATCGGAATGACAGATAGTTACTATATTCCTTATGAATTTTAACAAAGAAAATTCTTCTTACTCTTGGTTATATCATAAAAAGGCTGTATATTTGTCATACAGAAAGAGATGAAAAGCGAGCCGCATTAGTTGGATTGGGAAACTCATCAAACTAATCTGAAAACCGAGACATAGCTTCATCTTCCAATGGCGGGCCACGCCTTCGGGTAGCATTTATGCCGGTGGATTACAAAGGAGGAGAGCACTCAAAACCTGTCATTCGGAGTTTCATCGCATCACTGGTGCGGCTTCATTATAAGGCGATGCTAATTCAAAAGATTAGCATCGCTTCTTTTTTATAAAATAAATGGTCTGAAAGATTAATGTAAACGCTTATGATATTTTATTTTTCCGGTACGGGAAATTCGGCTTGGGTTGCCCGGCAAATTGCAAAAGCTCAGCAAGAAGAGTTGTTGGCCATTGCTGAAGAAATAAATAAAAATAAAGAGTATGCCTTAAAAGACGGTGAGAAAGTCGGCTTTGTTTTCCCTGTGTATGCATGGGGTCCTCCCGGAATAGTGCTTCGTTTTATCCGTCAATTAAAGATGAAGAATCCGGAGTATCTTTTTTTTGTTTGCACCTGTGGAGATGATACGGGGCGTACTGCCCAGGTTTTTTCATCTGCTATTCGGAGAAAAGGATGGCACTGCGTGGCAGGCTACTCTGTTACGATGCCCAATACTTATGTTTCCTTACCGGGATTTGATGTTGATGCCGAGGATGTGGAGGAACAGAAAGTACAGAATGCAATGGCACGTCTTGACTTTATCAATGGCGAACTGGCCGGTAGGATACACATGAAACATTTCAATTGCCACGAAGGAGCGTTGCCGTTTACCAAGACATATCTACTTAGACCGCTTTTCAATACCTTTTTAATGTCTCCCAAACCTTTTTATGCAACGGATGCCTGCATTGCTTGTAAAAAATGCGAGAAAGTTTGTCCGGTACATAATATAGAAGTAACCGATAAGCCCCAATGGGGCAATAACTGCACCCAATGTTTGGGATGCTATCATATTTGTCCTTTGCACGCGGTGCAATATGGTAAGGCAACACGTGCTAAAGGGCAATATAAAAGATTCTTAAAGAAGTAGGGCGGTTTTTATTTTATCCTTCTTTTATTAAGCTCCTGTTGGTATCGACGGGCATTTGCCATGTGCTGTGACAGCGTAGCAGCAAAGTTATGAGTACCCGAAAAGTCCTCTTTGGCACACATATAAATGAAATTGTGGTGCGTATAATTCAATACACTTTCCAATCCCTGAATAGACGGTATGCGTATCGGTCCGGGAGGGAGGCCGGCGTATTTGTAAGTATTATAAGGAGAATCGACAGCCAGATGCTTGTTGAGGATACGTTTTAATCCGAACTCCTGCAACCCGAACTTCACGGTGGGATCTGCTTGCAGCAACATACCCTTGTTCAAGCGATTAATGTAAAGTCCGGCAACCATCGGCTTTTCCGCGTTGTTGGCCGTTTCTTCTTCCACTATGGAGGCAAGTGTTGCCACTTCTTCGGGCGAGAGACCGATGTTTGCCGCTTTGCCCCGTCTTTCCTCATTCCAGAAGGCTGCATGCTCTTTCTGCATACGTTTCATAAAAGCGTCAGCACTCATGTTCCAATACACTTCGTATGTATTGGGAATGAAAAGGGCAGGGAGGGTCTCTTTGGTATATCCCATTTGAGTATAATAACTGCTGTCGGCAAGTAGTCGGGCTATTTCCACAGAATCAATCATGAGCTGGCGGGCGACAGTGCGTGCCAGTCTGTCCAAGGTGCGTACACCGGGGATGGTGAGATTGACCGGAGTCTGATATCCCATCGAAAGGCGGCGATAAAGATAGCGCATATTGTCTTCAGGACGGATGGCATACCGTCCTGTGCGTATGTTTTCTCCGTAATTTCCTCTTTCCGCCTGGAATTTGAAGCCATACATGGTTTTAGGATGTCCTGTCGACTCTATTTTGCTATAAATGGAATCCAAATTATCATCTCTGTCAATATAGATATAAGCAGTTTTTGATAAGTTGAACTGTCGGGAGAAGAAATAATAGTAAACCGTTCCGGCACTTCCTGCTCCGGCAAGCATAATTATCAATATAACTATTACTAAAATATTACGTTTCTTTTTATCCATTGCTGTCAATTTGTTTTCGGTGCAAAGATAGGTAAATATACGTGAGTTCTGTGTAAGAGTTTATAGAAAAAAGTCCGGTCGTCAGATGATACTCTGTCATCTTTACCTTTGAAAAGCAATTGGATTCCATACATAAAGCCGGTCGACTCTTGATGTATTTATGAATTTCTGCCACTGATTTATTAATCGGTGTCGGAAATTCATAAATCAGTGGCACGGTTTATCAGGTCAATGCCGATGATTAATGAAGACAACGGACGGCTGTGAAGAATGTATCAGCCTGTCGGATGCAATATCTGTTGTCCCGTTTGGGTTATTAAGCTGAAATGCCAGTTACCGCCACTCAAAGGTTGCATTGTCTTTATACTAAGATGGGGAGGTGGCAATGCTCTTCGGGTGGAGCAGACGTATTTAAGGAAGTTCTTTTGCCGGTTCCGCTTCAATCCTGTTTTCTACCTCATCCGGCAATGCAGGAAAAAAGTCAATGCCTGTTCTTTTCTCCACGCTGTCTACCGTGACAATGTACTTTTTCAATGGCTTATGTCCCGCTTTGTTGGGGAACAGAAAGCCGATGGCTTGCGGGGTCTTTGAGTCGTTGATGAGGATTACTTTGTAGAAAGCATCGGGAACGGCGACTTTATTGTTTCCTATTCTTTTGGGTTTGCCGTGGTCATATACAGGTCCGCAAGCGATGTAGACCGCTCCATACTTTTTAGCCCATTGGCGCGATTTCTCTTCCAGGTCGTTCCAGTCTCCGCGGTTCAGGTTGGGGTTTTGCGGACAGATATTGCTCATGTAGAAAGATTCCGCCATCGCTTGCTTGCTCCATTTCATGTCGGCGGCCGGTGCCATGTGCCCGCGGTCGTAGCCGGATTTGGTATAATCGTTGCTATATGCTTTCGCTCCGCGCACATCGGGGTCGGGCAAAAATTTGTCCGTTCTTTCTTCTTTCCCTTTTGTTTCCTTCCCGGTGAGTTCCCAAGCTACCCATTGCGGTGTCTTATAGTCGGCATTGTATGACAGCGTATATCCTTTTCTCTTGATAAGTTGGCCTCCGGTGCGCGATTGCATGACCGGAATTTCCAAAGCATCGGCCGGGGCGGAGGATGGAAGGGCAGAGGTTTGCTCCGTAGGAATGATATCGGGCAGACCTTTTAAGAATTTTTCGTCCAACAGCCGGTATTTGTAGGCCATCAGTCCTATCAGTACTGCGATAATGAGCAGAGGCAATGTCTTGTTGGAAGATTGTTTTTTCTTTTTTGTTCTCATAAGTTTTGATTATAGCACTGCAAAGATAGGAATTTAAAAGAAAAAGTCTGTAAACTTTAAGCCTGAAAGGGCAAAATGCGTTATCTTTGTTCAGAAAGTTACAGATTATACTAACTATCCTGCCAACCGATATTAATTAAAACTAGTATGTATATGAAAAATTATCGATTATCACTGCCGTTTCTTGGTCTGCTCCTGGCATTGTCTCCATTGCGTGCGCAGGAGGCAGCTGTTCAGCAAGAAACATCCGAACAGAAAGACAAACGTATGGAATGGTTTTCACAGGCAAAGCTGGGTATTTTCATTCATTGGGGAATCTATGCCGTCAAAGGAGTTTCCGAAAGCTGGTCGTTCTTTAATAATTACCTGCCATACGATGAGTATATGAATCAGGCGGGCGGATTCACTGCTTCCCAATACGACCCGAAGGCATGGGTGGATTTGATAAAGGAGAGTGGAGCGAAGTACACGGTTATCACGACCAAGCACCATGACGGTGTGGCTTTGTGGGATACCAAAGTGGGAGACTTGAGCACCGTAAAGAGCACTCCTGCCGGACGTGACCTGATAGCACCGTTTGTGAAAGAGGTGCGTAAGCAGGGCTTGCATCTCGGCTTTTATTATTCCTTGCTGGATTGGTCGCATCCCGATTATCCTAACAAGACGCGCACCGAGGTACGTTATAAGGACGACCCTGCACGTTGGGCAAAGTTCAATAAATTCAATTTCGGTCAGTTGGCTGAGCTGAACAAGACATGGAAGCCCGACCTTTATTGGTTTGACGGCGACTGGGAGCAGAGTGCCGAAGCTTGGAATTCAAAAGGTATTGTGGATTTGCTTCGTTCGGACAATAAGAATGTGATTATCAACTCCCGCATTCAGGGATACGGTGATTATGCCACTCCCGAACAAGGTGTGCCGGTGGTTCGTCCGGAAGACAAATATTGGGAACTTTGTATGACCATGAACGACTCATGGGGATATCAGCATACCGACAGCAACTATAAATCACCTTACATCTTGCTTCGTACGTTTGTCGATTGCCTGAGCAACGGAGGCAATCTCTTGCTGGATATCGGTCCGAAAGAAGACGGGACCATTCCCGAAGAGCAGGTGGCTGTACTGAAAGAATTCGGCCGCTGGACAAAGAAGCATAAAGAAGCGGTTTATGATACCCGTGCGGGTATTCCGGCCGAACATTTCCAAGGCTACACGACGCTGAACAAAGCAGGAGATATTCTTTATCTGTATCTGCCTTACAAACCGAACGGAGTGGTGGAAGTGAAAGGCTTGGTCAATAAAGTGAACCGCGTGTGGGTGGTGGGCAACGGAGCCATGCTCAGTTATAAAGTGCATAATAAAAACTACTGGAGTGATGTGCCCGGCAATCTGTATATCAATGTGCCCGAACAAGTGCTGGACAGCCAAATCACGGTATTGGCAGTTCTTTTGGACGGTCCTGTCAAACTGTACAGAGGCGTGGGGCGTGTGATTGAAAGTAATTAATCTGAAGCCTTGGAACAACGATTATCTGTATATGGATGCCGTTCTTGAAGAAGAGGATATAAAGGATGTCTGACTTGGCTCGATACCATTATTTACGTTGAAATCGAGACCAATGTCTGTGGTGTGATATTCGACTTGAGGTCGGACAAGCATCCTGACGTTTGGATGCTTTATTTCCCGATGATTTATATAAGGTCTATTACGAAGGAGCGGAATGGAACGGTTGTTCGGTGCAGGAAAGCGTGCAAACCGTCGATGGTAGGGCAAAGGTATATGCAGGGTTAATGTTTGGCGACATTTCCGATACAATTTTCTGATAAAGGGAAATTATGTCGGAGATTTTATTTGTTTATTCCAATTAAATCCCGACCTTTGTTGCATATAATATAGAAAGGAAAATATGGAAGGAATGGAAGCCCCTGAGTACTATTCAAGTGATTTTTTTGTCAGAATGCTGGGCAGTGAGGATATAGACGTAAAGCACTTCATGTATCTGGTGGGGCGGGTCAGTATTTATTGTGATGGCACAGATAATATTATCGGTGAGTCGTGTATACCTCAAAGATTAAATGATGAGTTTATAGCATTGGCACATAAACTGCATTATAGGGCGGTGATAAAATATAAAGAAGAGATTAATTAAAGAAGAGAAGGGCAAAAGCAGGACAAAAGGTTATACCATAAGTCACATTGAAGAAGATGCTTGTTGGTTCCCTGACTTGCTTTCTTATCGAATCGGTTAATCGTATCTCCATTCAGTTGGAGCAGGATATAGTGAACATTCAAATTGCTTTCACGGTCGGCACAGAACCTCTATGGATTGTATTCCGACTGATGATGATGAAAAGAAGCTGCTGAGATTACAGTAATATCTTTACTAAGGCTGCATTGAGTCGTATTGCAGGAATCAATGAACGCCAGTTGTGGCATTATGCTGCCGATGTGCTTTTTATTCATTCAGCGTTTTAGGAAAGAAAAAGCACTGATTAAATTATTGATAATCAGTGCTTTTTGATGAGCCGAAACCGGGACTCGAACCCGGGACCTATTCATTACGAATGAATTGCTCTACCAACTGAGCCATTTCGGCAACTGTTTTTTCTGCAAGCGCGGGGTGCTTTTCTGAAAAAGCGTTGCAAATATATATCTTTCTTTTGAAACGAAGAAACTAAAAGCGGATAATTTTTCAGTTATCCGCTTTTGTTATGTCAATTGATGCCGGATTTATTGGTAGACTTCTTCGTGTATTAAAGAATGTAAGTATTCATATTTATTAATAAAATGAGTAAAATATTTCTTTTCGATTTTTATTCTTACTTTTTTATTGCTTTCGTCAATTATTTATGGTTTTTTATTGCATTTATGTTAATTGATATTTGTATCTTTGCAGCCGAATCAGAACATATATTTTAGTAGATTATGTGTGGAACAGTAGGCTGCATTGAGAAACGAGATGCTTACTCTGCCTTCATAAAAAGCCCGAAACGGTGGGAACATCGGGGCTATGGCAGTGCAGGCATTGCATTGATTGACATAGGAAGAAGGTTAAGTATTACACAAAACTACGCATTCTGCTCAAAAACACTTCAACAACAGGGATTTATCTTCAGCCGTAGTCCCAATTCCGTCTTTTTGATTCTATTATTTGAATATTTCCGTATTTCCCATTACTTAGACTTATTTTTGTTTTTTATCGTACCCGGACAGCAGAAAACATTCGCTTGTCCGAAACCGTTGATAAAATCAAGATGTACCGGTAAGTGGGAAAAGTGCGGAGGACAATGGTAAACAATGGAGATGTTTTTGGAAAAGAGTAATGAGAGTTTTTTAGTATAAAATAATGAGGTTAAAGGAGAGAGAATGGAACCGTTAAAGCATGAATGTGGTGTGGCAATGATACGATTGCTTAAACCGTTGGAGTATTACCGGGAGAAGTATGGAACTTGGATGTATGGCTTGAACAAGCTATATCTGCTGATGGAGAAGCAGCATAACCGGGGACAGGAAGGTGCGGGACTGGCGTGCGTGAAGTTGGAAGCCAACCCCGGTGAAGAATATATGTTTCGCGAAAGGGCCTTGGGGTCGGGAGCGATAACAGAGATATTTGGCAATGTGCAGGGCAATTTCAAGGATTTGACTCCCGAACAATTGAATGACGCCGAATATGCCAAGAAATACTTGCCTTTTGCGGGGGAAGTGTATATGGGGCATCTGCGTTATTCCACCACCGGGAAGAGTGGGATTTCGTATGTGCATCCTTTCCTGCGCCGCAACAACTGGCGTGCCAAGAACCTGGCGTTGTGCGGTAATTTCAACATGACCAATGTGGATGAAATCTTTGCACGCATCACTGCCGACGGACAGCATCCGCGCAAGTATGCCGACACTTATATCATGCTCGAACAAGTGGGACACCGCCTCGACCGTGAAGTGGAGCGTCTCTATGTGCAGTGTGAGGCCGAAGGATTGAAAGGCATGGACATTACTCATGCCATTGAGGAGCGTATTGATTTGGCCAATGTGCTTAAGACATCGAGCAAGGAGTGGGACGGAGGTTACGTCATCTGCGGAATGACAGGAAGCGGAGAATCCTTTGCTGTACGCGATCCATGGGGCATTCGTCCTGCATTTTGGTACATGGATGAAGAAATCATGGTGCTGGCTTCAGAGCGTCCGGTCATTCAGACAGCACTCAATGTGCCTGTCGAAAGCATCAACGAGTTGCAGCCGGGGCAGGCTATCCTGCTGAATAAAGCCGGAAAGATGCGTCTGGCGCAAATCAACCGGGCAAAGGAAAAGAAGGCATGCTCTTTTGAGCGTATCTATTTCAGCCGGGGCAGTGATATGGATATTTATAAGGAAAGGAAACTGCTGGGTGAGAAGTTGGTGAGCCCTATCCTGAAAGCGATAGATTATGATGTGGAGCACACCGTGTTCTCCTTCATTCCGAACACAGCGGAGGTGGCGTTTTATGGTATGCTCGAAGGGTTCGACAATTATCTTAATGAACTGAAGGTAAGAAAGATAGAGGAGTTGGGGCATAATCCTAGTCATGAGGAATTGGAGAAAATCCTTTCTTGGCGCATCCGCAGCGAGAAAGTGGCGATAAAGGATATCAAGTTGCGTACATTCATTGCCGAAGGTAACAGCCGTAATGACTTGGCAGCTCATGTGTACGACATTACATACGGAAGCCTGGTACCTCACGTGGACAATCTGGTGATTATAGACGACAGCATTGTGCGCGGAACAACGCTGAAACAGAGTATCATCAGTATTCTTGACCGTTTGAATCCCAAGAAGATTGTGATTGTATCTTCCTCTCCGCAGGTGCGTTATCCCGATTACTACGGCATCGATATGGCGAGCATGGATCAGTTTATCGCATTCAAGGCTGCCATCGAACTCTTGAAGGAGCGCGATATGAAAGATGTCATCGCGCGTGCTTACCATAAGTCGAAGAATCAGACGGGGTTGCCCAAAGAGCAGATGGTGAATTATGTGAAAGAAATTTACGCACCGTTCACCAATGAGGAGATTGCTGCCAAGATGGTGGAATTGCTCACTCCGAAGGGAACACGGGCAAAGGTGGAGATTGTTTATCAGACCTTGGATGGATTGCACGAAGCCTGTTCGTCGCACACCGGAGACTGGTATTTCAGTGGAGATTATCCCACACCGGGCGGTGTAAAGCTGGTAAATCAGGCATTTATAGACTATATAGAAAAGATATATCAATTCTAAGAGAACAAAATTCAAGATAGATTAAATGAGAAATGTAACATTGATTCTTGACGACGGGAGCCGTTTCTCGGGCAAGTCGTTCGGTTATGAGAAACCGGTAGCGGGTGAAGTGGTGTTTAATACCGCTATGACCGGTTATCCAGAGAGCTTGACAGATCCTTCATACGCGGGACAGTTGATGACCTTAACTTATCCGTTGGTGGGTAATTATGGTGTTCCTCCTTTCACTATCAGACCCAACGGACTTGCCGCTTTTATGGAGAGCGAATGCATACATGCCGAAGCCATTATTGTAAGTGACTACAGTGAGGAGTACAGCCATTGGAATGCAAAAGAAAGCCTTGCCGACTGGTTGAAGCGCGAGCAAGTGCCCGGCATTACCGGCATCGATACCCGCGAACTGACCAAGGTGCTTCGCGAACACGGGGTGATGATGGGAAAAATCGTGTTCGACGATGACCCCGACAACCAGCCCGAAGCCCGTTACGAAGGCATTAATTATGTGGATAAGGTTTCGTGCAAAGAAGTGATTCGTTACAATGAGGGAGCGGACAAAAAGAAAGTGGTTTTGGTGGATTGCGGTGTGAAAACCAATATTATCCGATGTCTGCTGAAGCGTGGCGTGGAGGTGATTCGCGTGCCTTGGAATTATGATTTCACAGGAATGGAATACGATGGATTGTTTATTTCGAACGGACCGGGCGATCCGGATACGTGTGATGAGGCTGTACAGAATATTCGTAAGGCGATGGCTCTGAGCGACAAGCCCATCTTCGGTATCTGTATGGGGAATCAGTTGCTTTCCAAAGCGGGAGGTGCCACCATCTATAAACTGAAGTATGGACACCGCAGCCATAACCAACCGGTACGCATGGTAGGAACGGAGCGTTGCTTCATCACCAGTCAGAATCATGGTTATGCAGTCGATAATAATACGTTGGGAAATGACTGGGAACCGCTGTTTATCAATATGAATGATGGTTCGAATGAAGGTATCAGACATAAATTCAAGCCTTGGTTTTCGGCACAGTTCCATCCCGAAGCTGCGTCAGGACCTACAGATACCGAATTTCTGTTTGATGAATTCGTGAAGCTATTATAAAACCGGTTGCCGTCATCGGGCACCCGATAAAAAAGAACATATATGAAAGACGAAATAAAGAAAGTATTATTATTAGGTTCCGGCGCCTTGAAGATTGGTGAAGCCGGAGAATTCGATTATTCAGGTTCGCAGGCTCTGAAAGCGTTGAAGGAGGAAGGTATCGAAACCATTCTGATAAATCCCAATATCGCGACGGTGCAGACCAGCGAGGGGGTGGCCGACCGGATTTATTTCCTTCCTGTCACTCCTTACTTTGTAGAAAAGGTGATTGAAAAGGAACGTCCCGATGGTGTGCTCCTTTCTTTTGGTGGGCAGACCGCCTTGAATTGCGGTGTGGCTCTTTATAAAGCCGGTGTCTTTGAAAAATATAGCACGCGCGTGTTGGGTACTCCGGTGCAAGCCATCATGGATACCGAAGACCGAGAACTCTTCGTAAAGAAGTTGGATGAGATAGATGTCAAGACCATCAAAAGTGAGGCAGTGGAAACGATTGAAGATGCCCGCCGTGCCGCCAAGGAACTGGGTTATCCGGTGATTATCCGCGCTGCATATGCCTTGGGAGGCTTGGGTTCAGGTTTCTGCGATAATGAAGAAGAACTGAATGTCCTGGCCGAAAAAGCCTTCTCTTTCTCGCCGCAAGTGCTGGTGGAAAAGAGTCTGAAAGGCTGGAAGGAAGTGGAATATGAAGTGGTCCGTGACCGTTATGATAACTGCATCACCGTTTGTAATATGGAGAACTTTGACCCGTTGGGCATCCATACCGGAGAGTCCATCGTCATTGCTCCTTCGCAGACTCTTACCAATGCGGAGTATCATAAACTTCGCGAGTTGGCTATCCGCATCATCCGTCACATCGGTATCGTGGGAGAATGCAATGTGCAATATGCGTTCGACCCCGAATCGGAGGACTACCGTGTCATAGAGGTTAATGCCCGTCTTTCGCGCTCGTCTGCATTGGCTTCCAAGGCTACAGGTTATCCGCTTGCTTTTGTTGCCGCCAAACTTGGTTTGGGTTACGGTCTGTTTGATTTGAAGAATTCCGTGACAAAGACCACCAGCGCATTCTTCGAACCGGCCTTGGACTATGTGGTATGTAAAATACCACGCTGGGATTTGGGCAAGTTCCACGGTGTAGACCGTGAATTAGGCTCGTCCATGAAATCGGTGGGAGAAGTAATGGCAATCGGACGTACCTTTGAAGAAGCTATTCAGAAAGGATTGCGCATGATCGGTCAGGGTATGCACGGCTTTGTAGAGAATAAAGAACTGGTAATAGCCGATGTGGACAAGGCTTTGCGCGAGCCGACCGACAAGCGCATCTTCGTCATCAGCAAAGCCATGCGTGCGGGTTATACCGTAGACCAAATCCATGAGCTGACCAAGATAGATAAATGGTTTCTGCAAAAATTGCAGAACATAATGAATACCTCCAAGGAATTGCATGAATGGGGAAACAACCATAAGCAGATGGCCGATATGCCTGTTGATTTGCTTCGTAAAGCAAAGGTGCAGGGCTTCACTGATTTCCAGATTGCTCGTGCCATCGGGTTTGATGGCGACATGGAAGAGGGCAGCCTGTATGTCCGAACTCACCGCAAGCAGGCGGGTGTCCTTCCGGTGGTGAAGCAAATTGACACGCTGGCTGCCGAATATCCGGCACAGACCAATTACCTGTATCTTACTTATAGCGGTGTTGCCAATGACGTGAAATATTTGGGCGACCATAAATCAATTGTCGTACTCGGTTCGGGAGCTTATCGCATCGGTTCGTCGGTGGAGTTCGACTGGTGTGGCGTACAGGCATTACAGACTATCCGTAAGGAAGGCTACCGCAGCGTGATGATTAACTACAATCCCGAAACGGTATCTACCGACTATGATATGTGTGACCGCCTCTACTTTGATGAGCTGACTTTCGAGCGTGTGATGGATATCCTCGAACTGGAAAACCCGCATGGAGTCATCGTTTCCACCGGTGGTCAGATACCGAATAATCTTGCTCTCCGCCTGGACGGACAAGGAGTTAACATCCTCGGAACAAGTGCCAAGAGCATTGACAATGCCGAAGACCGTGATAAATTCTCGGCCATGCTTGACCGTATCGGAGTAGACCAGCCCGAATGGAGTGCATTGACTTCCATGGAAGACATTAATGCCTTTATTGACAAAGTGGGCTTCCCGGTATTGGTTCGCCCTTCGTATGTGCTGAGTGGAGCCGCCATGAATGTATGTTCTAATCAGGAAGAGTTGGAACGTTTCCTGAAACTGGCTGCCAATGTATCGAAAAAGCATCCGGTAGTGGTGAGCCAGTTTATCGAGCACGCCAAGGAAGTGGAAATGGATGCCGTGGCACAAAATGGCGAAATTGTGGCATACGCTATCAGTGAGCATATTGAATATGCCGGAGTGCACTCGGGCGATGCCACCATTCAGTTCCCTCCGCAGAAACTATATGTGGAGACCGTTCGCCGCATCAAGCGCATCTCCCGTCAGATAGCCAAAGAATTGAATATATCGGGACCATTCAATATTCAATATTTGGCAAAGGATAACGATATCAAGGTAATCGAATGTAATCTCCGCGCTTCGCGAAGCTTCCCCTTTGTGAGCAAAGTGTTGAAGATAAACTTCATCGAGCTGGCAACGAAAGTCATGCTCGGCCTTCCGGTAGAGAAGCCTAACAAAAATCTTTTTGAATTGGATTATGTCGGAATTAAAGCGAGTCAGTTCTCATTCAACCGTTTGCAAAAAGCCGACCCGGTGCTGGGTGTGGATATGGCCTCTACCGGTGAGGTGGGCTGTATCGGTTCTGATACCTCGTGTGCTGTCCTGAAAGCCATGCTTTCCGTTGGATATCGCATTCCCGAAAAGGGCGTGTTACTGTCCACCGGTAATGCCAAGCAGAAAGCCGATACCTTGAATGCTGCCCGTATGTTGCAGAAGAAAGGGTATAAACTTTATGCCACCGGTGGCTCTTCCAAGTTCCTGACCGAGAACGGTGTGGAGAATACCCGCGTGTACTGGCCCAGCGAAGAAGGACAGCCTCAAGCACTGGATATGCTTCATAAGAAGGAGATAGATATGGTGGTCAACATTCCCAAGAACCTGACTGCCGGCGAACTGGACAACGGCTATAAAATCCGTCGTGCTGCCATCGACTTGAATATTCCTTTGATAACCAATGCTCGTTTGGCAAGTGCGTTTATCAATGCATTCTGCACCATGACCATAGACGACATTGCCATCAAGAGTTGGGAAGAATACAAGTAATCAGTTTTTCGTCCATTATTTATCCATCGTAGCGTCAGGTAATTATACCTACCACTGCGGTGGATATTTAGTAAGATTGAATTTAACGGTAAATATTCCGATGATTCTTTCTTTTGTTCATGGAAAGTGTTTATATTTGACCCATAAGTAATTATAAACTTATTTGGTATGTTGGGGCAAGAGAAAACAAGGGAATTATTGGAGCAGGAGCTTGAGAGGTTACGAAACGAAAATCATCGGCTCAAAGAGGAACTGACCTCTTTGAAAGAAAAAGAAACGAATCAGAGTTTTAAGGAGAAGTATGCAGTGAGGATTCTGGAGTCTTTGCCGGATATGCTCACAGTGTTTAATCATGAAGGGACAGGTATAGGGGTGGTGTCCAGTGAAGAAACCAATCATGTGGGAGTTCCCAATAGTGCTTTTGCCGGTATGCATATGCGCGACATGATACCCGAGGAGGCATATCACAATGTTTATAATAATCTTCAGAAAGTGATTGCGACGGGCAAAGGTTCTACAGCCCATCACGAATTGGATGTTAATGGTGCACATCATTATTACGAAAACCGTATCTTTCCTTTGGATGAAGAGTATGTGTTAATCATGTGTCGTGACATCAGCGAGCGGGTGGTTACACAAAAGAATCTGGAAGTGTTTAAGCGCGTGCTTGATAAGGTGAGTGACAGCATTCTGGCTGCTTCTACCGATGGTACTTTGGTGTATGCCAATAAGCAATTCATTGAAGAATATGGTGTGAAAGGCGAACTGGGTGTACAGAAAGTCTATGATTTGCCGGTTTCTCTTCATACAAAAGAGATATTTGAAAAACGAGTGCAGGAAATACGTGATAACGGGGGCAGCATGGGATATCATGCCCGGTATACCCGGGTGGGGGAAGTAAAAGAACGTGTGCATCAGGTGTCCACTTTCATAATGGAAGATGGGCAGGAAGAGATTGTATGGTTCTTCACTCAGGACATTACGGATGTAATTAAGAATAGGGATGAATTGCGCGAACTGAATTATCTGCTGGATGCCATCTTGAATAATATTCCGGTATATATGTTTGTAAAAGACCCGGAAGATGATTTCAGATATTTGTATTGGAACAAGGCACTCGCCAATCATTCCAAAATTCCGGCATCGCGTGCATTGGGACGTACCGATTTCGAGATATTTCCGGAAAGGTCGGATGCGGAGAAATTTCATCAGGATGACTTGGAACTGATGCGTACCGGGGAGCGGCTGGAGATGCAGGAAACCTATGTGACCGCTGCCGGTGAGACGCGCATTGTTCAGACTCTGAAGACGCATATTCCGCTTGTAGGGCGTGTGCCTCTTATTATAGGCATTTCGTGGGATATTACTAATGTGCAGAATATAGAACAGGAGTTGATTCAGGCACGTATCAAGGCAGAGCAGTCCGACCGTCTGAAGAGTGCTTTTCTGGCTAATATGAGTCATGAAATACGCACTCCCCTGAATGCCATTGTAGGTTTCTCAAGATTGATGACTACTACCGACAATCGGGAGGACGAGAAGCTTTATTCCGAAATCATCAATCAGAATTCAGACGTATTGTTGCAGCTGATTAATGACATTCTTGATTTGTCTAAAATAGAGGCAGGGACATTTGAATACATCAAGCAGCCTATGGATTTAGGTGAGATGTGCCGTAATGTTTATGAAATCCATAAAGGTCGTGTGCAGGAAGGGGTGACACTGACTTTGGATAATGAGGATGACAGCTTGATGATTAACGAGGATAAGAATCGCATATTGCAACTCATTACCAATTTGATAACCAATGCGATTAAGTTTACTTATGAAGGTGAAATTCATTTTGGTTTCAAGTTGAAGAAGGATTATATAGATTTCTATGTGAAGGATACCGGCATAGGTATCTCTGAAGAAAAATTATCTCATATCTTCGGTCGTTTCGTCAAGTTGAATTCTTTTGTTCAAGGAACCGGACTGGGACTTGCTATTTGTCAGATGATTGTAGAAAAGATGGGCGGCGCTATCACGGTGGAATCTGAACTTCATGAAGGTTCTACGTTCCGCTTTACTATTCCGTATGATATGTATAACAAGCAGGAGAAGTTTAAAAAAAATGCGGAAAGAGAACAGCACTTGAAAGTGGCCATTAAGTCATTGCAATTGCGCACCCTGTTAGTGGCGGAAGATGTGGATAGTAATTTTTTACTTATGAACACTGTTCTTGGCAAGAAGTATAAGCTGATACGTGCCCGGGATGGTCGTGAGGCTGTCGATATGTATAAGGAGAATCATCCCGATTTGATATTTATGGATATAAAGATGCCCTATATGGATGGCTTGGAAGCTACTCGTCTGATTCGCGGTTATTCGAAGGATATTCCTATTATTGCGTTGACAGCTTTTGCCTTCGAGTCGGACAGGGAAAGGGCAATAGAGGCGGGATGCAACGATTATTTAACTAAGCCCGTATCGCAGGAAGCTATAGAGAAGATATTGGATAAGTATTCATTGTAAGTCTTTTCGAAAGAGGAACTAGAACCCTCCACAAAATAAAAAAGCTATATCACACTCTGTTTTGAGTATTGATATAGCTTTTTTTAATTACTGCTGGGGGCAGTGAAGTCTCTTAGAACTTACAAACGTTCAGTTTCTTGTCAACCAATAATCCGTCAATTATCTTCAGATTGAAGTTTACTCTTTGTTTAGCTTTTAATTTCAAGATAAACAAGTCATTGGTTCCTTCGAGTGAAGGTTTGTTGCCGATATTGACGAAAGTTGGATACAATGCTTTTGTGCCATTGGTGTGAAGGCGGTCATAAGTAAAGTTTTCCATCTCTTTCATGCTAACCGGTTGTACACCGACAAATTCAAACTTCTGCTGGTCATAAGGCAAAGCGAAGCTCAGTGCATTGACAGATTTAAGGTCTATACCTTTCACTATCACTTCAATGACTTCATCCTTGTTATAACTACGTTTGGCAGTGCTCATTTCGATTCTTCCGCTTACTTTTTCAGTTTCATTGCTTTCGTCTACACCATCTTCCAACTGAGTGGCTACTACCGAGATATCATAAGCGTCAATCAAATCATTCTTGTTGATATCACCATTGCTGATGTAACCTTCAAAGTCGCCGTCGCCTTTGCGCAAACCGGTGTAGTTGGTATAAGAAGTCAAGTCGTTGTTGTCAATCTTACCGTCATTGTTGATGTCGCCTGGCAAGTAACTTTCAGTTCCGGGAACTTTGAATACATACAGTTCACGACCGGAACCATAATTGCCAACACCTTCTGTTACAGAAAGTTTGATGTAACGTGCAGTCGGACGTTCTGTGAATGTAAATACTTTCACCTCATCCTTGCGGTTCCATTCAAATGCACCGGCTTCAGTCCAGTGTTCTTTGTCCATACTATATGAAACGGTTCCTTTCAACAATGTTCCATTGCCTCCGTCCTTACGGCTCAGATAGTGGAATTTATCCAATTGGTTGACACTTCTCAAGTCAATAATCATGTCGAACGGCAAAGCATTGGCTCTGTACTTGGTGTGCCACATATCACCCATTTCGGCAAAGTCGAAGAGACGATCAATTTCAAATCCTTCTTGTGATTTGGCTGTCACTTCACCCTTAATGCCTCGGATAGCAAATTCCAATGGGTTAGATTTTGTCTTGGCTGTAAAGCTTGCCCAGTCTGATTGACCGTCCTTGTTTACGGCACGAATCTTGAAGTCATAAGTTGTTTCGGCTTCCAATCCTTCAAATATCAGTTCTGTATCTTTGATGGTGCTGTAAAGAATACCATTCAATTCGATTTCATAATAGTCTGCATTGGCTACCGGAGTCCATGTTGGTTTCAGCGTATAAGCTTCCGTATTTTCGGCGGTTACTTCGGCTTTCGGAGCTGTCAACGAGCCCGAAGTGACGCGGTAAGTATCGGCCGGTGCGTAACGGAATCCGCTGACTGTTACGTTAATCTGATTAGTGGTAACATCCATTGGAGCCAGCTTGATGAGAAGTTGAGGATTCTTAACGATGGTTACCTTTTCAAACTCACTTCCCGGAGTAGCAAATTTATTCAGGTTGGGAGCAGCATCGTAGAAGTATACGTTCTGTCCGTTTTGGAATTGTTCCAGAGATGCAACTTCGGTCAGCTTAATCTTGCTTTTTCCTGCTTTGGCAGAGATAGCTTTGGGCTTTTCGGTTACATTGATTCTGAACTCAGTGGCTTTTTCTTTCACGAAGCCGTCAAAGTTACCCTGAGTGCGGTGTACGGTGATGAGCACTTCGTTTTTGGGAGTAACGTTCGATTCAATGAAAGTGGTTACACCCTTACCGTCTTTATATGCTTCGGTGATACCGTCATCGTCATATTCCACGGTCATGGTGTGTTTATTGGGGTACATTTCATAAATGCGCAGACCCTTGTTGATTTCACTCACGTTATTGTTCGGGTTAGTCATCGGGATGATGGCTCCGTTCTTGACAAATACGGGGAGTTTCCACAGAGGAGCAGCGAAGTTATTGATAACGCGTCCGCCTTCATATTTCTCGCCGGTGAAGTAATCGATCCATTCGCCTTCGGGCAGATAGATACCGTTGCGGATATCATTGCCTTCGGCATCTGCTTTGGTATTTTGATAGATAGGTGCCACCAGGAAGTCGGTTCCATACATATATTGGTATTTGGTGGCGCTGCCCATCGTATAGTCGTTCGGGAATTCGAGGAACATGGCTCTGATGATAGGCATTCCGTCTACAGCTTCTTTGGCAAAGCTGTAAGCATATGGCATCAGCTCTGACTTCAGCTTCAGATACATACGGTTGATAGAGGTTGCCGGTTCACCCAAGGCATGAGGATACTTTTCGTTGCTGCCCCAGCCGTCCATATTGAGCTCCATCGGTGTCCATGTCTTCCACTGAAAATCGCGGATATTCACGGCCGGGTTCTTTCCGCCAAAGATTCCATCCATATCGGAAGTGATATTAGGTTGTCCCGAAAGGCCCGAACCGATATAAGTCGGGATATGGAAGCGGATGTATTCCCATTCGCCGCCGGTCTGGTCACCCGACCATACACCTGCATAGCGTTGAGTTCCTGCCCATCCGTCCAATGAGATGATAAACGGACGTGCGTTGTTGCCATAATAAGGCATGATTTTGCCCACATCGGCCACACCGTTCAAGCCGAATGAATAGCCTGCGCCTACCCATGCAACATCTGTTTTCAGAACACGCACACCGGCGTCTCTTACTTCTTTCACGATATCACGCTGAAGCAATGCACTGATTCCTTCTTTGGGATGGAGGTCGGATTGTGTCCAAAGCCCGATTTCCACTCCGTTCTTGCGGGCATAGTCACCCAATTCTTTCAGGTTTTGGATATTGCCGTCCAATGTTTCGGTTTGTCCATATCCGGCTCCGTAACCGTCATTAGGGAGCAACCAGCCCAAAGGCATATCATGGTTCTTATAACGGTCTATCACAGCACGTGCCGAGAATTGGTAATTGTTTTTTTCACCGTTCAAAGATTCCTTGATACCGCCATTGTCCTTTTGGCTTTCCTTATAACGTTTTCCATCTTCAAACAAGATTCCCTTTTCGTCTTCTTTCCAATAGTCGCGGTTGTATGCATTCAGGTGTCCCTGATAGAAGCCGAACTTGGGTAATAATACCGGATTACCGGTGAGTTGGTAGAAGTCGTTCAATAAAGCAACGGCACCGTCGCTCACCATGTAAAAGACATCCAGATAATCTGTTTCGTGAGATAGTTTTACTTTCCCTTTTTCTTCTGCACCAAAGTCGTATTTACCTTTCTTGAAGGTATGCCACATCACGCCGTATCCGTTGGTAGACCAATAGAAAGGAGTAGGAGAAGCTACGCCTCCATCTGTCCAGCTATTTTGGTTTTCGATAGCAATTGCTTTCCCTTTGTGTGAGAATCTTCCGTTTTGCACACCACCTCCGTAGAAATATTCTTTCGGATTTTCTTTCAGGGTGATGGTTACTTTATCTTTCTCAAACGAAACGGGAGCAAGTTCTTCCACTACTACCTTGCCGGTTTTAAGGTTGGTGATTTTCAGTAACGAAGTGGCTTTGTCAATCTGTATGCTGATATGCCCGGTTGTGATACTGATTGTGCTTCCATTGTCGTCAATGTCCAACTTTGACAATGACATTCTGGGATTGTCTACCAATATCTGTGCTTCGGGTTTGGCTTCCGGATTTCGGATGATTCCACCGGCATTATCTTGAAAGACTCTGAAGATATTATCACCGTAAAAATCCAGTGTCATGCGTTGGTTGTTGGCAAACAAAACTTCGACAGCTGTCGGATTGAGTCTTTTGATGCCCACAATTTGAGGACTCGGAAGAGCAGTTTCACTTGCGACATACGTTCGTTGGGCAGCCTGCACGGGTGCACCTGCCAGAACAAGTGGAAATGCCAAGGCAAGTAGTGCCGCTTTTTTCCCTTTGTGGTGTTGGTTAGTGGTATTTTTCATAATAAACTATGATTAAATTAGAATATTGTTTTAATTTATTCGGTAAAGATAAAGCGTAATATTGATAAACAGGCAGGTTTTTAAGAAAAAATTAAGTATATCTTTTAAACTTTTGTATTCGGGAGGGCGAAAAGGCTGCCTTTAAGGTAGGCGTGTCTGTAGATAAGGATGGAGTACGTTTTTTTATGTTTGGTTATTTTTATATATAAACAAGAAGGTGTGTTAAAATTCCTCTATGATAACAACGTAACAGTTGCTTTGGAATTTTGACACACCTCTTTATTACTTTCCGAATGGCATTGCAGCTGTGTTTCGGGAGGTTTTTGGTTTTATCGTTTATTTAACTTCGATTACCTTTGTTGCTTTTTCCTTTTCTTCAGGAGTCCGTTTCGGTAATTCGATAGTCAGGACACCGTCATTCACTTTGGCGTCTATTTTATCCTTATCTACATCATCCGGCAGAATCAGGGTTTGTTGGAACTTAGAGTAAGAGAATTCGCGGCGCAGATAACGGCTTTCTTCCTTGCCTCCTTTGTCGCCTTCTGTAGATTCTGTTTTCTTTTCCATAGAGATGACCAAATCATTGTCCTCATTGATATGGATTTGGAAATCTTCTTTTTTCATTCCCGGAGCGGCAACTTCTACTTTATACTCTTTTTCTGTTTCGATAACATTAATGGCCGGTGCTGTCGGGTTGGCTTTTACCATCCAGTCATTGTTCAAGAAATCGTTAAAAATACTTGGCAACCAAGTTTGGTTGGCTCTTCTTACTGGCATCATAATCTTAATCTCCTTTTGGTTTATGGTTAAACATTTTAGTTACTTTTGAACTCCGGCGTCTTTCGATTCCGTCATTCACTACTCATAATGCAAACACCATACCTTTAGTTCGATTTCCCGTGTGCTATATTCCGCTCTTTTAAACCTATAAAACCTTTCTTAAAGGTCAGGGGTAAGACTTTAAGAGAGGATAGAACTATTTAAACGTTGACACCGACAGGCTGCTGCCAAAATGTAATTTTCGAGGACATATTGGCAGCTATTGGGCTTCTGTAAGTTTGAATCTCATACGGAAAATACCTTCTTTATAATCGTAACTGATGATTTTGAATATACCTATTTGCGAAGTGTTTTCCACATGCAGACCGATGCAGAGGCATTCATCATAGTCACCCACGTGCACCACTCTCACGGTTTCGGAGGCATGGTCGGGCAGACGTTTTAGGTCAAACCGTCCCACGGCTTCCTCTTGTGTAATGAATTCCGTGGTGATTGGCAGATTTTTTTTTAAAGTCTCATTCACAATTTTTTCTATGCGGTTTATCTCCTCTTTGGTGGGGCAGGTAGGTAATGCGAAATCTAATTTGCTTTTCTTGCGTTCGATATGTGCCGACACTGCACGCTCGCAGCCAAAGAGGTTTACCATTGTTCTGTTTACGATATGCTCCGTGGTATGCATGGGGGCGATGGATGCATCCTGAAATTTGGGAGCTGCTTGGTTTATTTCCATAATAAATTTATTTTATTGTGTTTAGATTTTCAAAGATGATGTGCTTTTGCCGGATATTTCTGTCTATTGTTTTTGTTTAATCCTTCCATTGCTTTATTTCTTTCTTTAAGATGCTGTATACATTAAGGTTGACAAACTTCTTTGTATACATCAGTTCCCCGTCGCGTTCAGTTCCTTCCAGGTGGAAGCCGAGCCTTTGCGGGATGGCATTGCTGGGAGCATTTCCTTCGGCGCAACGGATTTGGATGCGGTTCATGCCTCGTTCTTCGACGGCAATCCGGCAGAGATGGCGCACACATTTGGTCATGATTCCCCGGTGCTGGTATTTGGGCAGAAGCCAGTAACCAATTTCTGTACGCAAGTTTGCTGCATCGGAATAATGAAAACCTATCAGTCCGCACACTTCTTGTTTCTCTTCAATGATATAAATGAAGTCCCGACGGGCACGCGGAACTCGGAGCACGGAGCTCAGAAATGCTTTTTCTTCTTCCGCAGTCAGAAATGTGACGAACGGGAGCCATTCCTGCAAGTACTCGCGGTGCAAATGAATGGCATTGTATATTTTTTGTGAATCACTTATGCGTACTTCCCGAATCGTTATGTTATCGGTAATATTGGTTTTCATGGTGAATCTGAATTTAGTTTGCCAAAGATAAATCATTTTTTTGTGAAGAGGAATAAACAAAGTGTTTTCTTTGGAGGAAGATATGAGTGACACGGATTTCACGCAGTGGGGAAGAGGAAATCATGAAACCCGTGTCTGAAAGGGAAAGACCGGCTGTTTTGAGTCTTTTTTCAATTTCTATAAGGTGGGTGTCTGAAATAGGAATACGAAAGACTTGCTATCTTTCAAATCCTTGACGGCATTTCCGGCATATGTTTCTCCGTGTGTCAAAGACAGTTTTTTTATCTTCGCTTTCGGACTGAAATCTATTTCTTTCAAGTCGAGCCAAAACAGATTGGGAGTCAATACATTGTCAAAATAGTACACCTTGTTCTTTTGGTCGCAAACCGAACGCCAACGTGTAGATGAGATGTGAGGCTTACCGGGAGTGGTGATGCCGAAGGGAACAGATACATTTCTCATCACACTCAGTACACTTGGAACGGCAATGCGTGCGTCGGGAGTCTGCGGGATGGCATGAATATAGAATGATGCACGCACAAAACGGTCACTTGAACGGTTTGTACCAGGTAGCATTTGCAAGCCTCCTATCTCTTTCCAATAGTCGTTGATGGCCAGTTGTGATGAATATTTGGGCGAGTTTGTCATAACCTGATATTCTTTTCCTTCGTGTATTTCCAACTTTCCGTCCAGATACTCCAGCACAGCTGTATTCCCTGTATTGTCGGTGATAGCCAGGTGTAAAGTGGAGGCTGAGCCGTTGGGCATTTGAGGTGCGTCAATTCGGAATATCTCTTTTTTGAGTTCATCTACCGCCTCCCGCACAGTGGCGAAATTGTCGAGCACATATTGTGTCCAGATACTGATTCCCATTACCGGACGTTTGTCTCCGAGACGCTTGTACACTGATTCGGGAAGAAATAAAAGGCTGGCTACTAATCCCTTTTCATTCATTCCGTCACATGTGCCGATGTCATATCCTGTAGCGATGACACTGCCGTATTTCGAAGTCCATGTCACCGTCTCTCCCTTGTTATATCCTGCTCTTTGGATACCTCTCGGAAAGACGTACAGATTACTCATGATATCCTCTTTCCAGTCCATGGTACGTCCGGTGACAATCAGATTGTCGGGTCCGATGTATACAGCCCGGGTGCACGCTTCTATCCGCTGTATGTGAATGGATAGCATAATGGTTAATGCGATTAGCGCAATGTTTTTTGTTCTCATTTTTTTATATTAAAAGATTATTGTTTATTCATTAAACAGATATCGGGTGTGGCTTGTTTAGGAGGAGGCAGTAAAATAAGTAAATCATCGGATAATATAAAACCACCTGTAAAAACATGGGAGTGAGTATTGTGGCACTGTTCAGTCGCTTCTTTGGGGGCAGTCATTATTCTTTGGGATTTAACATATCAATCAAATACCTGTCTCCTGATGTTGTCTCCTCCGGTTTTCAACCCCTGCATGCGTTGTTGAGTTTCCTAAGCCGTTTCATTAGCCGGACCAAGCGTTTTCGTCCTTTCGATTATGCCTGTCTGTCCGTCGGATTACTACAGTCTCCGGCAGCGGACTGTATAGTCCGTTGCAGTGGACCGTACAGTCTGCTACAGTGGACTGTACAGTCCATTGCCGCAGACTGTAATAATCTTCCGTTTAAAAGACCTTGACCGGCCATAGGAAACGGTTTATTCTTCCCTTAGTTTGTGATATGATGTGATATTTAAATCCCCAAGAATAAATAAGTGACCCGAATTTTTTCAAAATATTATGCTAATACGCTTTTTGACTTGCTCCCTTCTTTGTGTAAGAAAGTATATTTTTCATGTACATTCGCATACTGACCGTACAAAATAAAAAAAGGAGCAACGCCTTGCTCCAACCTTTGTTAACCTTAAATCTAATACTATGAAAAACACATTGCAAAGGTACGGACTTTTGGGATAATAGCAAATAATTGAAGCTAAAAAACATGTTGCATAACATTGTTTAAGATTTGCTTTTCTTAAAAAGGCATCTTTTAATACTTCTTTTACTTATCTTTGCACCCATTAAACAGTAATCGATATGGCATTTGAAGCAACAAAGAGAGAGTGGGGCGAACTTTACGCCTTTTTCCGCTTGCTGGCGGATGGTTATGTATATGCGGGAACTCCTGAAGTGAAGAAGAATGAGGCGCAACGATTGCCCGTTGCCATGATTCAGCGGGAGGAACACGACGGAACCCGCCGATATATTATTGAAAGTGAGGAAAATATACATATCTGTGGAGAAAAAATTGATAAGCTGGTGGCACGTGAGGACTTTTCTGCTGTGGCGGAACTGATTTTATCGGCTGTGAAAGCGAGTCGTGAAAATGATGTTATGTCACCCGATGGGGTGGAGGAGTTTTTGGATGAGGTGGCTATCTTTGATTTGGAAGCAAAAACGGATGACCGTACCGATTTTTATGTTGCTTTTTACAGTGCGGATGCGCCTTTGACGGGTTTCTGTGTCCGTTCTCGTCTCAGCTCCATGTTTCCTTTACTGGACGGTGGACGAACTGCTAACCTGAAGTTTGAGCAGACCGGCATCAAGTTTGCCACTCCCACAGTCAATAAAATCAATGCATTTGGCGAGGAAGACGATGTGGCGGGACGTATGTTGATGATAGAGCGTCTGGGAGGTGTCTTGAAGTATAACGATGTGGCCGACAAAGTGTTCCGTAGCAATTTGAGTATGATAGACCTGCATTTTCCCCGCATGTTGGGCGAAATGCTGCGCATCATGCATCTGGACGGCATCACCAGAGTGAGCGAGCTGACGGAGGTGATGAAGCAAGTCAATCCGTTGAAGATTAAAGAGGAATTGATTACCAAGCATCATTATTACGAATATAAGATGAAGCAATTCCTGCTGGCACTTGCCTTGGGAATGCGTCCGGCAAAGCTCTTTACCGGAGTTGATTCGGCTGTATCCGGCTTCTTACTGGTGGACGGCAGTGGTGAAATATTGTGTTATCAAAAGGCAGACCATCAGACCTTTGCCGATTTTCTGTTCAATAACTCTCGTTTTGAGAAAGGTTCTACCGAAAAAGATAAATATGGTTATTTGGAGCGCGAAAATGGAGTCTATTATTTTAAGCTGAACGCAAAAATCGGTTTGGTGAAACGATAAGATAATGCAGCAGAGAGAGTGTGCCGGCATGAGACGCTCTATTCTATCTGCATCCGGGCGAAAGATATTTCTTGCGACTGTAGGGATAATGATAATATTGTTATTTTGTCAGTAGGGGCAGGGCTTGCTAGTCCGAAGACACAAAGCAAACTGTTTTCGGGCGAGCGGACCTTGCCCCTACGAACTAAACGACAGCATTATCCACGTTTTGACACACCCCTTTCGATAGATCGGTTTAGCTTTGGCATTCCTCTGCTATTCATTGTCTGTTTCGTGTTTACAGCTTGAACTTCAGAATCTTTCCATTCATGGCATCCAATAAAACAGGCGTCGTCTTGTCGGGTGACAATACCAATTTCTCTGTATTTCCTGTCAGCAATTCCACTGCATTATATTCTAAGTTATAAGGTATTCCCAAGAAATCAAAAGCATGTTGCGGAATGTTGACTGCTGCCCGCACCGGAATGCTGTCAAAGTTGACCATTATCAGCAGCAACTCATCATCCAGCTTACGCATGAAAGCATACTGCTTATGTTCGTTGAATACCCATCCTGCCAGGTTAGCGTATGTTAAATCAAAGAATACTCCTTCGCGTATCGCCTTCTCCGTGTTGCATAAATTTAATAGTCTGGAATAGAAAGTACGTAGTTTCTTCTCTTCTTCGGTCAGCAGCTTATCATCGAATTTGCCGTTATTGCGCCAACGGCGGATACTGTCCACGCTCCAATAATCGAAGATGGTCGTACGTCCATCTCGTCCGCTGAATCCTTCCGTATCCATTCCCTGTTCGCCTATTTCCTGTCCGAAATAAATCATGACCGGATTGTCATTCATACAAGCAGACACAATCATGGCAGGGATAGCGCGAGCACCGTTTCCGGCAAAGAAATCGGAAGCAATGCGTTGTTCATCGTGGTTCTCAAGGAAGTTGAGCATACGGTGTTCTATTCCACTCAGGCTTTGCCAGCGACTGGGAATGGAGGTAGCCGATTCCCAACCCGAAGTGATGGCTCTCAGCGTATCATACAAGCCTACCTTATCATATAAATAGTCGAATTTTCCATTGAAAAGATAGTTGCGGTATTCTGCCGGATTATAAACCTCGGCAATGAATATCAGGTTGGGGTATTGCGCTTTGACCTGTGGAATGACCCATCCCCAAAATTCGACGGGAACCATTTCTGCCATATCGCACCGGAATCCGTCGATGCCTTTTGATGCCCAAAATAACAATATGTCGAGCATTTTGTTCCAAGTGTCGGGAATGGGGTCGAAATGGGTGCTTCGTCCGTTCATGTAATCCACGCCATAGTTCAACTTCACTGTCTCATACCAGTCATTGATGCCGGGCCATGCGTCAAAACGGTCATTGCCGGTGGCTTTGGCGGGAAATTCTATGTAGGGTTCGGCGGCACCGCGGTGAAGATCGATATTGCCTTCCAGTTTTGTGCCGGGAATGTAATAAAAGTTATTATTCGGGCTGAATGCTAGGTTTACATCATCTTGTTCGCCCAAATCAGCCACTCCTGCCGGTTTGGTGTCTGAACCATATTGGCGGGCAACGTGGTTGGGAACAAAATCAATGATTACTTTTAGTGCTGCCTTGTGTGAACGTTTTACCAAGTTCTCAAATTCTTTCATCCGGTCGGGGATGCTGGTTGCCAAATCGGGGTCTACATCATAATAATCCTTGATGGCGTATGGTGAGCCGGCTTTTCCTTTGACTACGGCAGGGTGGTCCGGGCGTATGCCGTAGCGACTGTAATTGGTTTGGGTGGCGTGTTCGATGATACCTGTATACCAAATGTGTGTGGCACCCAGACGCTTGATTTCTCCCAAAGCCTTGGCCGTAAAGTCAGCCATTTTTCCGCAGCCGTTCTCGTCCAAAGAGCCATTGGTTTTGCAACGAGGGTTTCCGTTTCCGAACAAACGGGTAAACACCTGGTAGATGATAATTTTTTCTTGTGTTTTCATTATATTATTTTTTATTTATTTCCAAATAGTTCCTTTCTCTCGTAACAAATAGTCTAGAATTTCATTCGCCGTATTGTATCCTTGTTCAAAAATTTCTTCGGCTTTTTCCAGCTCTCGGTTGCTGTATCCTTCCAGTCCGTAGGGTTCAATCAACAAATCACTCAGAGGCTTTTGTGACAGAGTGTTCGCTTGAAAAATAAAATGATAGGCCCTTAAAGCAATTGTTACCACGTTCTTTTTATATTCGTCTGCCACCAATGGACTGACGTTGAATGCAATCACTTTTTCACACATTTCGCGGATGGGAGTTACCGGGAGGTTCATTAATATTCCTCCATCTACGTAATAAGTATTATTGATTTTCTGTGGTGCAAACAGTACCGGCATGCAACATGAGGCGGCTACCCGTTCAGCAATTTTCCCCTTGCGGAAAGAAACTGTTTTTCCGTGGTCCAAATCGGTGGCCGAGATAATAGTGGGGATGGGAAGTTCTTCTATCAGTTTGGTTCGCAGGTTGCTTTCCAGGAAATCAATGAAACTGTCAAGCTTCAGCAATCCTTGTTTGTTAATGGAAAAGGTTGTGAGTTCGGTAAATGAATGGTGTTCAAAGAGTTCAATGATGTGATAGGGTTCTCTGCCATCAGCATAGAATACGGCGGCCAATGCACCGGCACTTACTCCGGAAAGTATGTTCGGTGTTATGCCGTGTTCGTGTAGTGCCTGCATGATTCCTAAGTGGGCAAATCCTTTGATGAATCCTCCGCTCAGGGCATACCCTATGTTGTATTTGAATGTATTCATTAATTTATCTCGTTTGTTACATGGGCAAACATAATCATTTTTAACGAGATATGGAAAAAAGATGGGATAAAAATACACCGTCGTTCCTCTCCGAAGATGTCTCCATTGCTTGGAAAAATTCTCTTGAGCTTTTGAGGAAGAATGACGGTGTATATTTATTTATGCTATTCCGTGAGCGTTTGCGTCTTTGTCTATTTTCTTAATCAAGCCTTGCAATACAGCACCCGGTCCGCATTCTGTAAACTCGTCGGCTCCATCGGCAATCATGTTCTTCACTGTCTGAGTCCAGCGAACAGAAGCGGTCAGCTGAGCTACCAGGTTAGCCTTGATTTCAGCAGGATCGGTGTGAGGTAAAGCGTCTACGTTCTGATAAACAGGACATTTTGGTGTATGAATTTCAGTTGCGTTGATGGCGGCTTCTAGTTCTATTTTGGCCGGATTCATCAGCGGAGAGTGGAAAGCACCACCCACTTTCAGAGGCAGAGCGCGTTTTGCACCGGCAGCTTTCAGTTGTTCGCAAGCTTTATTGATGCCTTCGATGGAACCGGAGATAACGATTTGTCCCGGGCAGTTGTAATTGGCGGCAACCACCACTTCGCCTTCTTTAGAGATGGCTTCGCATATTTCTTCTACTTTTTCATCAGGTAATGCGATGATGGCAGCCATTGTCGAAGGTTGTGCTTCGCAGGCTTTCTGCATAGCCATGGCGCGTGCATATACCAGCTTCAATCCGTCTTCGAACGACAAGGCTCCGGCGGCAACCAAGGCAGAGAACTCACCCAGTGAGTGTCCGGCTGTCATTTCAGGTTTGAAATCATCACCCATGCAGAGGGCTGAAATAACCGAGTGAAGGAACACGGCAGGCTGAGTGACCTTGGTTTGGCGAAGGTCTTCGTCTGTACCTTCAAACATGATGTCTGTGATGCGGTATCCTAAAATGTCATTCGCTTTTTCAAATAATTCTTTGGCCAAAGCCGAGTTTTCGTACAGGTCTTTACCCATACCTACAAACTGTGCTCCCTGTCCGGGGAATACAAATGCTTTCATATTTTTCCTTTTTTGGTTTAAAAACGTTGCAAAGGTAATTATTTCTTTGGAAACTAGGTGCTATTCTTCCTTAATATTCATAGGGACAGGATGATAAAAGTGGTTTAAAGGGCCGTGTCCTTCACCGATGCGGATATCTTTCCCTGCCTCTATGCCATGGGTAACGTAGCGTTTGGCACGTTCCACTGCTTGCGGCATCACATAACCCAAAGCTAGGAATGTGGCGATGGCGGAAGAGAGGGTACAACCGGTTCCGTGGGTGTTCGGACTCTCTATTTTGGTGGAGGTGAACAGGTGAGGAGTACTTTCTCCGGCTATCTGCAGCACATCGCACATTAGTCCGCCTTCCAGGTGACCGCCTTTCAGGAGGACGGCTTTGCAACCGAATTTCAATAGCTCGAGGGCAGCCGATTTCATCTCTTCTACATTATTAATAGGATGGTCTGTCAACACTTCTGCTTCCCTCAGATTGGGTGTGATGAGGGAGGTGAGGGGCATTAAGTCGTCGGTAAGGGCTGCAATGGCGTCATCTTCTATCAGCTTGTGCCCACTGGTAGATACCATGACGGGATCGAAAATCACATACGCGGGTCGGTACTTGTGCAGGCAGGCAGAGATAACCTTTACAATCTCAATGTCATTTATCATTCCTATTTTTATGGCATCGGGACAAATGTCGTCCATGACGGCTTCTATCTGTCCGCGTACAAAAACAGGGGGGACAGGGTGGATGGCACGTACGCCGGTGGTATTTTGAACTGTGATAGCGGTAATGGCGGTGGCTGCATAAGCGCCCAATGCCGAGATGGTTTTCAGATCGGCCTGGATGCCGGCGCCTCCGCTGCAATCGGAGCCGGCTATGCTCATAATGGTTGGATATTTTTTCATTTATTGGTCGGATTAACTATCATGCCTGCAAATATAAGTAATAATATTGTATTTAAAGTTTGCAGGAATGGAACTAATCGCTTATTTTTGCTTTACGAAAGGAAATATAATATAAATGATAGAAGGATGAAGAAAGCCCTGGTAAGTGGCGGTGCGGGCTTTATAGGTTCGCATCTTTGTACGCGTCTGATAAACGAGGGTAACCGGGTTATCTGTCTTGATAACTTTTTTACCGGAAGCAAAGATAATATAAAGCATCTGATAGGACATCCGTGTTTTGAGTTGGTGGAACATGATGTGGTGAATCCGTATTGTGCGGATGTGGATGAGATATATAATTTAGCATGCCCTGCTTCCCCCATTCATTATCAATATGATGCGATAAAAACAGCAAAGACTGCTGTTTTCGGAACTTTTAATATGTTAGGACTGGCAAAGAAAAACAATGCACGTATGCTTCAGGCATCGACAAGCGAAGTGTATGGTGATCCGATTTCTCATCCGCAGCAGGAGTCTGACTGGGGTAATGTGAATCCTATCGGTTACCGTTCTTGTTATGATGAAGGGAAAAGGTGTGCCGAAACATTGTGTATGGATTATTATCGCCAGCACCGGGTGAAGATAAAAATAGTGCGAATATTCAATACATATGGTCCCCATATGTTGCCCGATGATGGACGTGTTATTTCTAACTTCGTAGTGCAAGCCTTGCAGAATAAAGATATCACGATTTATGGTGACGGAAAGCAGACCCGCAGCTTTCAATATGTGGATGATTTGATTGAGGCAATGGTGCGTATGATGGCCACGGGGGATGACTTTACGGGACCGGTGAATATTGGAAATCCGCGTGAGTTTTCTATGTTGGAACTGGCACAATTGGTGTTGAAACTGACGGCCTCAAAGTCAAAAATAGTTTATCAACCTCTTCCTTATGACGATCCGCGTCAGCGTCGGCCTGATATTACGTTGGCAAAGGAAAAATTGGACTGGAAACCAACTGTACGGTTGGAGGAAGGGTTGATAGAAGTAATTAATTATTTTAAACAAATTCTCTCTAAATAGTGGCGAATATGACAGCAGATGTTAATGTAGTGATAGATCATTCGGAATACACCATCTTGGTAGTGGATGATGTGGTTTCTAATGTGTTGCTATTAAAGGTATTGCTTACAAACGAGAAGTTTAAGGTCGTTACTGCAAATAATGGTAAGGACGCGTTGGTGCAGGCAGCCGAAAAGCAGCCGGATCTGATTCTGTTAGATGTTATGATGCCGGAAATGAATGGCTTTGAGGTGTCAGAGAAACTGAAAGCGAATCCTGTGACTCAGAATATACCTATTATTTTTCTGACTGCTTTGAACACGACTTCCGATATCGTGAAAGGGTTCAAGGTGGGAGCGAACGATTTTATTTCAAAGCCTTTCAATAAGGAAGAATTGGTGATTCGTGTTACTCACCAGATTTCGCTGGTGGCGGCAAAAAGAATTATTCTGCGTCAAACGGAAGAATTGCGCAAAACAATCATGGGGCGAGACAAGCTTTATTCTGTGATTGCTCATGATCTGCGTTCTCCTATGGGTTCCATTAAAATGGTACTCAATATGTTGATACTGAGTTTGCCTCCTTCTCAGATTGGAGAAGAAATGTATCAGATGTTGAGCATGGCCAACCAAAGTACCGAGGATGTGTTTGCTTTGTTGGATAACCTTTTGAAGTGGACGAAAAGTCAGATTGGTAAATTGAATGTGGTGTATCAGGATTTCAATATTGTTGAGAATATTGCGTCAGTCATTGAGATTTTTAATCTGGTGGCAGGCATAAAGAATATCAAATTGCGTTATCTGGGAGATGATAAGATAGAGGTTCATGCTGATATCGATATGATGAAGACCATTATGCGTAATTTATTGAGCAATGCGATTAAGTTTAGTTATAATGATTCTGAAATCGTGGTCGGTGCCCGGATAGTAGACGACAGTGTGGTGGTCAGTGTCAGGGATAGCGGAAAGGGGATGAGTGAAGAGGACCAGCGGAAGTTGTTGAATACGGAGACTCACTTTAGTAAATATGGCACGAATAATGAGGAGGGTTCCGGTTTGGGACTGTTGTTGTGCCTTGATTTTGCCGTTAAGAATGGAGGGCGTCTTTGGTTTGAATCGGAGGAGGGGAAAGGTTCTACCTTTTATTTTTCGGTTCCGTTGAAGGCATGACAGTGGTCGTAAGATAGAAGCCGAGTATCTTATAGGTAAAAAACTTTAAAAAAGAGCATTTCTCTATTTTAGCTTTGATTTATCACAATATAGGGTTAAAATAGAGGGGTGCATTATGAGTTATAAGAAGGTCGTTTTTTACTAGAGTCCTACTTCCAAATAAACGGGGTTATGGTCACTCATATCGTATGACATTGTACCATATTTGAGGGCCAATAAGGAAGGGGAGTGGAACAGGTAATCGATTCTGAGCAGATTGTGCAGCCCGCGATAAGTAGCTCCATATCCTTCTCCGGCAGAAAGAAAACCATCTTGCAGATTCCCTTTCAGTGTTTCGTAAGTAAATGTTCCCGGAGTATCATTGAAATCACCGCATAAGATAACTGGAGTCTCGGTGGCATTTACCAATGAAGCGATATCTTTGGCTTGTTTTGCGCGTTGAATGATATTGGCTTCCATATTATCTGTGAACTGTGTATAAATTTGATTTTCTTCATCTCCTACTTCTCTGGCTTGTGCGGCTTTCGATCGCATTCGGTCAAGGTTAGTGGTCTGCATATGCACGTTGATTACCCTGATAGTCATGCCTTTAACATCTATATCTGTCCAAATAGCTCCGTTGTTAGTGTTCGGAAACTCAATAATCTGAGACTGTTTGATGGGGTAACGGCTATAAATAGCTTGCGCGCGTCCTTCCGGAAGATATGAGTAAGGAAAGTTTTTGGAATAAGTATTATATAAGTCTTTGGTGGTGAAATCTCCGTTGCCCCTGTACTCTTGAAAGCATAGCACGTCTACTCCTTCTTTGTTCAGGATGTCAGCAAATTCTTTAGCTGAGAAACCGGTGATTTCTCCTCCGAATGAATGTACATTATAAGTCACGATTTTCAGTTGGGTATCATTGGCATATTTGGTCGAATTGTAAACTTGATACATGGAAGTAATATATCCGTAATTTATCAATAAACCAAGTAGCGGAATCCATACCCAATACCTGAATCTGACAAGCCAATAAAAAAATAACAAGATATTGATAATGACTAAGATAGGCTTTCCAAATGCAATATAGGCTGCAAACATATTGCTTTCTGGGTCTATTCTTCCTGCAAAATAAGCGAAAACGGATAATCCTAATATCAGAAGAGTGAATATGATGGATAAAAGGTATGCAAATTTGTATACGGCTAGTCTTCCCATAATTTATGTGTTTTTTAAATATTTATTAATTGTATCTTTTAATAAATCAGGAGATATGGGTTTGGTCAAAAACTCATTGCATCCACTTTCTATTGCGGCTGCTTTATCTTTTTCGTAAGCGTAGGCGCTAACAGCAATAACAGGTATCTTTGGGGATACTTCTCTGATGATGCGTGTGGCGTCCAGACCGTCGAGGTTAGGCATTTTTATGTCCATGAGAATAAGGTTGGGGCTATATTTTTCATACAATTGGATGGCCTCCATACCGTCAAGGGCATGTACCAGCTTATAGGTCTTACCAATCATGGCTTCTATTAAGTCATAATTACTTTGGTTGTCTTCAGCTACTAGTATGACAATCTCTTTATGTGTAGATTCTTTGTTGTTTGTGTAGCGTGTGAAAGTATGACTTTCTCTTTTTACTTCGCCGTTGACAGATATATAGGGGATGGTGAATGTAAATGTCGTCCCTTTCCCCGGTTTGGAGTTTACCCAAATTTTTCCTCCTAGTTTCTCGGCAATTATTTTGCTGATGGAAAGTCCCAGTCCTGTACCGGCAACATTGTCATTGGCCATCATAAAGCGGTCGAATATCTTGGGAAGCTTTTCGGCCGGAATACCGGTGCCGGTGTCGGTCACATGAAAAATAATCTGGTTGTCCACCTTTTTATATCCAAAACTGATATGTCCTTTTTGAGTAAATTTAGTGGCATTACCTATTAAGTTGGAGAATATCTGGAAGAGCCGGTTTCTATCGGTAGATATGTAAAGAGAACGGTCTGACTGTTCGAAAATCAAATCTACTCCGCTTTGACAACGGAAGCGATAAGTGTTTTTAACATCATCGCATAATTTATAGAGATTGACAGGCGCATAGTTGAACTCCATCATTCCGGATTCTATCTTTGATAAGTCCAGAATTTCGTTAATCAGCTCTTGCAAGCGCATATTGTTCTTCTCTACAATATCATAATATTGTAATCTTTCTTCGGAGTTGTCTGTCTCGGCAATAATACGTGAAAATCCTAAAATGGCATTCAGCGGGGTACGTATTTCATGACTCATATTGGCAAGAAACGCTGATTTTAGTTGATTGGAACGCTCAGCTTTCCATACTATTTCCGACGTATTCTGTATATATCCTTCCAGCAAAATACGGTTGGTATATACTTCCCGATTATAGATTTTCAGTCGCATGTCTACAATCTTGCCATTTATCAGCAATTTATATGAAATGGTATCTTGACTTTCTTTTCCATGCAAATAATTCTCTATCCAATTTTCAACTCTTGTCTTATCTTCGGGATGGATATAAGTGATATATTCATCAAAAGTAATTGTTTTTTCTTCTTCATTATCACAAAACACCTGGGTATAGCCTGAGTAAGTGAAAATTCGGGTGAGTGAGTCAAAAGTCCACAGGCCGATATGGGCTGCTTTTTCTACTTCACGTAAGTCATTTATTTTCTTTTCCAGTTTCAGCCTTACTACACTGCGCCCCGTAATGTCCCGATATTGAAATATCAGATGGTCTTCATTAAATTTCGAAATAATGCATTTATAATATTTCACTTCTTCTCCCAGAATGAGCTTATAGTTTCCTGCCGAGGACAACACCTTTCCATCAATGACTTTTTTAAATTCCTTGTGCATTTTCCGAGCTGTCTCCAAAGGGAAATATGAAAAAATATTTTTGCCTACCACTTCTTCCTCTTTGATATAGAAGTCCGGTCGGTTAGGCTTAAAGTCAAGACAGGTCCCGTCTTTGTATACAAAGAACATTGTATCGCCGGTAATCTCTAGGATTCTTTCGGCATACTGTTTTTCGTGTAATATTTTGTTAGAAGCCTTCATATCAATCTTACGGTACTCAACTTAATATTAAGTCGTAATGTTTTTATTAATCTCAGCAAATATACAAAAAAAATATTGCTTATATCATTTTATATCGTAATTTTGCATGGAGAAACAAGCAAAATAGTGAGATGAAAAAAATATTAGTTGCAGAAGATACGGAAAGTAATTTCCTTTTACTGTCTATTATCTTGCGGAAGGATTATGAAATACTCCGTGCTTTTAACGGTGCAGAGGCTGTTGAAATATGTCGTGCAGAGCATCCGGACCTGATACTTATGGATATAAAGATGCCCGTAATGGATGGTTTGGAAGCTACTAAAGTGATTCGTACATTCAATGAAGAGATTGTTATTATAGCTCTTACTGCTAATGCATACGACAGTGACCGTGAAAAGGCATATCTTGCCGGATGTAATAACTATATGGCAAAGCCTGTTATGGCAGCCAAACTTCGCGAAATGATACATTCATATTTGGGGTAATCATACGGCTCTGCGTACCTTTTCCCAAGTACCGTCATTTTTGTTTTTTCTTATGAAATAGAAAAAGCCTTTAATGACATTTATATTCATGAACAGAAAGTAATAAGGAATATAGAGCAATTTGTTTTTTACTGATTTTGTGGATAAATAATATCCATAGCTCCCTCCTGCATAAAATAATAATTGCAGCACCAAGAGTATGATATAGAAGCGGGAATGCTCATTGTAAATGATTAATAATGCATTCAGAGGTACGAGCAAAAACAAGGCAATTGGTGTGATGGACCATCTTAGTACGCGATGAGATACATATTGAAAGCTGAGTATTCCATAACGGAATGGATTGAGTAGCTTTCGTAACCGATAAATGGCTTGAATTCCTCCTGCTGCAATGCGTACTTTTCTTTTTTCTTCCTCTTTCATGTTTGCCGAACCGTTTTCCATGGCGTATGCTTTGTTACAATATGCAATAATATATTTTTTCATGGCGATTTTTAAGGAAAGGATAAAGTCATCCAATAGCGTATCATTGGGCATTTGTTCGTATAAGGAAGTGCGAATGGCGAATAATTCTCCTGCTGCGCCTACGGCAGAATGGAGTTGTGAGTCTAATTTTTTCAGAAGAGATTCATATTTCCAGTACATTCCTTCACCTCCCACTGCTGCTTCATCCTTGGTGTGCATATTGATGCGCTTTTCTCCCGCCACACATCCCACCTTCGGGTTATTGAAGTAACGTACCATTTCGCGGATCGATTGGGAGTTAATAGAAGTATTGGCATCCGTAAAAATCACAATCGGAGTAGTGACAAATTTTATTCCGCGGTTCATGGCTGCAGTCTTTCCTTTCCGTTCGGCAGAATAGTACACAGTTGCATCGGGATATGCTTTCAGTTTTTTATTGGTGGTATCACAACTTCCGTCCGTCACCCATACTATTTGGAACTTCTCTTTGGGATAATCCAGTTCGCGGCAATTTTGCATTTTCTTCTCTACCACCTGTTCTTCATTGTAGGCTGTGATGAAGAGAGTTACTTCGGGAAGTTCTTCCATCGTATGATAACTCTTTTCTTTTATAAAAATCCGTTTTATTCTGACTAATATCCAAAGTATGATTCCGTATCCTATATAAGTATAGAAAACGATGGACAGAAGAATAAAGAATATGATTTCAAGTGTATTCATTGTTGTATTATTTCATTATATAATTCTAATGTTTTAAGCGCAGTTTTTTTCCAAGAAAACTGCTGTACCCTTCTCAAACCATATTGTGACAGTGAATGACGGTATTCGGGGTCTTCTTCCAGCCGTACCATAGCCTGAGCTATTTCTTCTGGATTGTAAGGATTTATCAAGATAGCATCCTTTCCGGCAATTTCGGGCATAGCAGAGGTTTGTGAGGTGATAACAGGTGTACCACATGCCATAGCTTCCAAGATAGGGATACCGAAACTTTCGCGTAACGAAGTATAAATGAATGCAGTAGCCCCGCTATACAAGACAGGCAAATCCTTGTTAGGGATATAACCTGGGTAATAAAGCATGGATTTGATATCCGTCAGACCGTATGTACGTAAGTAATTATTGATAACTTCTTCTTTTAAATCAGCAATGAGAAGCGGTAGGGGTTGAGACGAAGTGTTCAGATAGTGCCGATAGGCTTGTAGTATTCTTGCTGTATTCTTTTTGGGGTCGGTATTGCCGAGAAAGAAAAAATAATGTTCCGTTCCGATGTATTTTTGTGTCACGGCTTGATATTCCGTGATGGGCCTGAAATGCGAAGAATAGCCATTATACACAGTGGTTATCTTTTTCGGTTCCCAATGTAGGAATTTGCAGATATGCTCCCTCTCAAAATTAGATACAGTAATGATCTTTCTACATTTATTCAATATTCGGGGAACTACGAACCTTCTGTAACATCGTCCTAATTTCTGATATACAGATTGGTTCTTACCTTGCTTCGGCTCAAGAAAAATAATATCATGCAGGGTTAGTATCAGTGGGGTATGACACCACAAGGGAGCTGTATTGCCGGTGCAATGCAACAAGTCAGGCTGTATCTTTTTCAGGGTTGACGGCAGTCCGATTTGCTCCCACAAAGGGTAAGATGGGTAATCTATCTGTACGATATGCATATTGTCCGACTCCTGCAGACACCTGTCTTCTCCCGGACTCACCAAGATGAAATATTCATTTTGGCGGTCGATTTTCTGTATTTCTCTTATGGTTTCAAGGGCTACATAGTCCATGCCGTGCTTTTCTTTCCTAAATATTCTTTGAGCTTCTATTGCTATTTTCATGTATTGATTATTTTATCAAGTTTGAATCCTCGTCTTCATATTTTTCTTTGTAATGAAACAAAGAGGTAAAATTGTTAATTCCTTTGACCGTCCTCTTCCAAAAGCTGTTGAAAAGTGAACCATCGGCAGAGATAGTGCCATAGCCTGTGACAGCACGTGCTTTACGGCTTCTGACAAATTTAATTTTTCCGTATTTTTTCAGTCCCAATGCCAGCGAACCATCCTCGCCACGAATGATGTCGGTTCTGAAACCTACTTTGTGTGCTGTGTCTGTTTGAAAAGCAAAGACCATTCCTCGTACATTGAGTTCAGGTCTTCGTAGATGCTGTATGTTGAAATAAACATCACGCAGTTTTTCATAGAAAAAAAGTCCTGTTTGTGAATAATGTTTGTCGGGAAGGAAACTCCAAAGGGCATACGCTGCCATGACTCCTTTTTGTTGCAATGCTTTTGTCATTGTTGTGATATAGAGAGGAGGATACATCGTGTCCGAATCAATGCAAACACAATATTTTCCTTTGGCATGATTCAGTCCGCATTGTCGGGCAAATCCGGGTCCTTTTTGTTCTTCATTATAATAAGTCACACCTAGTTTTTTCAATATACTTTCCGTATTATCTGTAGAATGGTTGTTGATGACTATGATTTCTATGGGAAAGTGACAGTTATTTTCGCATATCGACCATAGGCAAGAGAAAATTCTGTTTTCTTCATTATGAGCAATGACCACCACTGAAACCAAAGGATTGGGATGTTGCAACTCTCTGATTCTTTTTTTGACTCTGTTGGTGAGTGGGGGAGGCAACTCACTGTATGGCTTTTCATATGCGGATAAATAATCGGTATACCATTTCATGACTCTCTATATTCTTAATAATTCTTCAAACAGCTTTATCCATTGAGACATAATTTGCTCTGTTTCAAATCTTTTTATATTGATATGCGCTTTGCGTCCCATTTCTTTTCTTCTGTGTTCATTTTCAATTAAATAGCATATTTTATCCGCCAATTGCTCCACATTCCCGTTTTCTACTAAGATACCATCTTCTCCATCTCGAATAATATAGCGAGGTCCACACGGACAGTTAAAAGAAACTACAGGAATTCCGCAGGACATTGCTTCTGCGATACTCATTCCGAAGCCTTCAAAACGTGAACTTAGTATACAAATAGAACTCTCAGTATATTTTTTCAAAATATCGGTAGTCGCTTCGTTTATTTGAAAACTGTCGGTAATATTTAATTGTAATATTAGTTTGTATAAGGAAGTTTTATCTCCTCCTCCGTATAATTGCAAATGCCAGTCGTTATGTTTCCGGCAGACGATTTTCCAAGCTTGTGCTAATAAGTCAAATCCTTTTTCATGCGAGAACCGACCAACAGCAATGACATTTTTCTGTGTACATTGTGAAAAGGTTTCCGGGTAAAATGGTAAAGGATTAGGAATGACACTGATTTTTTTTACTTCTTTCCAATCTTCTTTATCTTCTTGAGTAAGAACAATGAATTGATCAAGCTTTTGTAATTTATGAATTAATTGTTTACTCCAAAAAGTAGAGAGCATTTTTTTGAAGAAGTTGTTGGTCTCTGTTTTAAAGTTGCGATAATTCTTTTTATTGATATGCAGTTCGCCCACTTTCTTGCTGCCATCCTTTATGGAAGTGATGAAATTTATTTCCCTTCGCATCAAAGAGACGGTAATATCGGGCTTAATGCTGAACAAGACATTTCTCAGTTTACATTTATATATGCGTTGTTTTTGGAGGTATACTATTATTTTTTTATACAAAGGCAAATCCCATAGCTCTTCAAACTCAATGCCCAGTTGGATGAGCTGTATTTGAGAAGACAACGGATAATAAGGTGATTTATCTTGACCATCTGTCAAAATGATGTAGACTGTATATCCCGCCACATCTGCCAGATAATTAGCCTTTGTTGTTAAGACTCTTTCTATTCCTCCGGGAATATAAAGAGACGACGTACAATAAACGATAACCGGTTTTCTATCCATACTGCCCCTTCTTGTATGTTGTTTGACAAATGTAAGTTTTTTATCTTTGATATTAAAATTTTTATAACTCTTTTATCACCTTTTCCATTTGATTTTTCCAAGATAGATGGTAGATGGAGTTTCTTATTTGTTTCGGTGGAATATCGAGAGTTGAGCAGAACCGGATAATCTTTGTGATATCGATGGCACTTTCATCGGCAGGTGCTTTGAGAATGTAAGGCATACGGTCAAAATCCTCATCCGTTTCCGAATAGATGAACGGTATGCCGCGAGCTGCATACTCCCTGTTTTTGAGTGTCTTTATTTTATCGATGTGGCTGCGGTGGCGTGCCAGACTACCGATGGCAAAGTCTGCCAGGTCGAATAGTTCATCCAACTCTTTTCCCATTCTCTGTCCGTGAAAAATGACTTGTTTCTCGATGTGATAGTGGGTAATGAGTTCATGAAAACCCGGAGCGTGTTGCGAATGATACATTTCTGATTTCCATACTCCGCCTACAATATGGAAATAAATTTCTTTGTCGTGATATTGTCGGTAATACTCTCCTAGTCCGTGTATCAGTCGGTCGTAGCCGTGCCAGTAGTGGACTTCCGCAACTCCTATTAAATGGAGAGTAGGGGACGAATTATTGTTTATTGTCTTTCGGAGTGGAACAGTATCGAAATCCACCCCGTTGGATATCCTGACAGTGCGTTGGCCGAATATCGTTTTTTCGTCTGAAAATGTGACAATACCGTTGACTCGCTTTGCCAACGTCTTGCGGAAGAGTCTGTCTATTTGTAATCCGCATCGGGTGAAGAACGGAAAGCCTTTATACTCTGAATCATATGGATAGGTGGGGATTTCCATTGCAATCTTTATTCCGGCTTTCTGCAACCGGTAGAACAGGCGGACCGTAAACGGATTGGCATTGTGAAACGAACGCACATAAATCATGTTGACCTCCTGAGCAACGGCATAGCGGTAGATGCCATCGTATGAAATCCTTTTCCTGACGGCTGCCCATTTTCCCGTGCCATAATCTTCTATAATCTCTTCATCCATCATACGCACCCGGTGTCGGTTTTTATTCATGTCATATGTGCAGACGTTCACTCTATGTCCCAGCTCGCGCAATGCCTTTATCTGGCATAGAATCTTTTTGCTGATGCCGCTGCTCTCGGAGAAACCGTGATATAATAAAAAAATAATTCTCATGATGTGATGGTTAGGCAATTGTTAAAAAGGATATTCCATTTATCCATGATATTCTTTTGCGAATACTGTAATACATATTTTCGCGCATTGGTTCCTATTTTTTTTCTGTTCTTTTCATTCTCAATCAGATAATTTATTTTATCCACCATTTCCTTTTTATCTCCTTCTTCGACAAGAATACCGTTTCTCATATTCGTAATCATACTCCGTGGTCCGAAAGGGCAATCGTATGTTACGCAGGGCACTCCGCAGGCCATAGCTTCGAGCAGTGCCATTGGGAATCCTTCATATCTGGATGTCAATACCAATAGGGAACAGTTGAGATATTCATACATAATATCGGGACTGCTTCCTTTGAGGTGTATATAAGTTCCTGCATTTGCAGCTATAATTTTTTGCTGTAGTTCGTCTTGAAGCATTCCTTGTCCGTAAATGTCCAATACCCAATCGGGGTGTGTATTATGCACCGACAACCAGATATCAATCAGCCTGTCTATTCCTTTTTCCCATTCCAATCTGCCCACACAAATGGCTCTGGAGGCTGACAATGTGCTTGGAACGGCGGGATAGAATGGCAATGAATTAGGAATGATAACGGCGGGTCTGACGGTTGCCCATTCTTCTTTCTCGTGTTCATTGAGTACGACGAAAGCGTCTAGTTGTTTTACAGCAGTATCTATCTTTTTTTTAAGTCGTTTTCCTATCATACGATGTACGAATCCGCCTTCCAGCAAGTCTTGTGTTTTGCGTAAGTTCATTCGGGTGGTATGGGCTTCTCCCACTTTTCTACTTCCGTCATTCAGTTGAGTCAGGAAGTCAATATCACGTCCCAATGTACTGATAACAATGTCTGCTTTGATGTGTTCCAGTAATCTGCCGAGTTTCTTTCTGTAAACAAACATGAGCATGAAATAGCAAAGACTTCTGAGCAGCAAGCCGTGACGGTATTGTCTGTCGAAGTTGATGTCCAGATCAATATGCTTAACCTTGGGCGACAGCGGAAAGATGACTGCCCTTCCTGCCTGCGAATCAGTGATTACATACACTTCATGCCCCATTACGTCGGCCAGATAATTTGCCTTTTGAATGACAATTCTGTCAGCACCACCTACGGTGGTCAAGGACGTATATAGATATACAATTTTCATTTCTCCTTCAGTTCGTTGAAAAGTTTTTCCCACATCGGCATGATAACTTCCGGTGCGTAGCGTTCAATGTTTTTTCGTGCTCGGTGGCCAAATGATTTGCGTTCCTCTTCATGCTCTATGAAGTGGCACAGAGCCTCGGCAAATTCCTTTATGTTACCATTTTCCACCAAGAAACCATCCTCTCCGTTTCGGATTGTTTCTGCCGGTCCGTTGGGGCAGTCAAAGGCGACACACGGCAGTCCGCAGCCCATTGCTTCCAGCAGCACCAACACGAAACCTTCATAATTGGAACTTAGGGCGAAGATGGAACTGTTGAGGTATTCTTGTGCTATATTCTTCGTAAAAGGATGAATGGTAACCGACTTTTCCAAACCGTTGTTACGAATTTGTTTGTTCAATGCCTCCCGGCGGATACCTTCGCCGAAAATATCCAATTTCCAGTCGGGATGCCGCCTGTTGACGATAGTCCACGCATCAATCAGTCTGTCAAATCCTTTCTGATAGGTGAGTCGTCCGATCGCTATTACGCGGTGCACCTCGCACGAACTGCTTTGGGGAACGATGAATTTTGTGAAATTGGGAATGACGCGCACATGCGGTGCTTTGCTCCATGCTTTAGCATCTGCTTGCGTAAGCGTTACCACCACAGCATCGCTGCATTTTTCTATCTGTCGGAAACGTCTGCGTGTGTTCCATTCATTTCTCAAGTCTTTAAAGAACCCCATCTTGAAATCATCTGTAAGGTGGATAAAGTCTCTCGCCCCATGTGATTCGATGACCTTTTTGGCGCGACATTTCAGCCGGCATATCTCAGTCACCATGTAGGTTGTAGTACAAATGATAATATCTGGATCTATTTTTTTTATTGTATCTTTTAGACGCTTTTTGCTTAGTTGTTGTAGTCTGAACTTCATCCATATGCGTTGGGGCAGCGGATAGCCGTAGCACACATGATAACGTATATCAAGGTCGATATGCTGCACATTGGGTGATAGAGGGAAACTGATTGGATGTTCTCCCTGTGACGAAGTAATCAGATATACCTCGTGGTGTAAGTGGTCTGCCAGATAATTCATCTTGTCGACAAATATTCGTTCTATCCCGCCCACAACGGCTATTGTGTCATATATATATAATTTTCATATCATTTTTTTGAATAGGTTATCCCATTTTGCCATGATGTTCTCCGGCGAATAACGCTTCATGTCGATTTTGGCATTTTGCCCCATCCACTCTCTGTTTTCATTACATTGGATCATTTTTATCAAACTCCGGGTAAAACATTTTAAATCATTTTTCTCCACCAACATACCGTCTTTTTCGTTATAGATGATATCAGCGGGTCCATGCGGACAGTTGTATGCCACGCTGGGTAATCCGCACGCCATTGCTTCGATGAGCACCAGCCCGAAACCTTCATAATTGGAACTGAGCACGAAGAAGGAACTCTTGAGATATTCTTCCGCTATGTTGTCCGTAAAGGGGCGGATAGTCACCGTGTTTTCCAGTCCATAAGCTTTTATTTGTGCTTTCAGCTCGTCCTTCAGTATTCCTTCGCCAAAGATGTCCAGCTTCCAGGCGGGATATATCTTATAGACCTCCGCCCAGGCTTTAATCAGTTGGTCAAATCCTTTTTGATAAGTGAGCCGCCCCACGGCTATGGCACGGGGCACATTATAGTTGGGACAGTCTTCCAAAGAAACGAACGATGTGAAATTGGGGATGATACGTATCGGCTGCTTGCATCCTTTTGCCCACGACCGTGCATCGCTTACGGTCAGCGTTACCAACACGTCACAATATTTCCGCACAGCACAGAACTTGGTGCGTGCGGCATACCGGTCAAACAAATCGCGGACGCAGCCCCGACTGAAATTGTCCGATATTGCCATATATTCTCTAGCACAATGCGATTCCATTATCTTCTTTGCCTTTCCTTTCAACAGGCCGATTACTTCGGGTTTCCAGGCCGTGGTGCAGATGATAAAATCAGGATGAATATTGTCTATCATCATTTGGGCGCGTTCTTTGAGCAGATTATCCAATTTTTTTGCTTCCCACAGGCGTTTGGGATATCGGTATTGGTATTGCGAATGAAATCGGACTCCCAAATCGATATGCCTGACCCGGGGGGACAAGGGGAAACTGACAGGTGTATTTCCCTGTGAGGCTGTGAGTAGATATACTTCATACTGTAACCGGTCTGCCAAATAATTCATCTTGTCGACAAATATCCGTTCCAGTCCGCCTTTATGGGCGATGCTTTCGTGTATATATACTATTTTCATCGTGCTGCGAGTTGGTTAAATAAATCAATCCATTTTGTCATCACCTTGTCGGGCAGAAAACGTTTGGCATTTTCTCTTGCCGCGTTGCCTAACTTTTCTCTCAAAGATGGGTTCGAAATCAGTTTGTTGACAGACCATGCCATTGTCCATAACTCATGGGCATCTGTCGACAATTTGTCAAAATCGGGTAGTAACACCCCATCCTTGTTGTGATGTATTATCTCGCCCGGGCCATATGGACAATCGAACGCGATACAGGGGAGTCCGCAGGCCATCGCTTCGATGAGTACCAGTCCGAAACCTTCATATAATGAAGATAGCAGAAACATGGAGCTGTCGAGGAATTCTTGCTCAAGGTCGGTACTGAAAGGGTGGATTCTCACTACTCCTTCCAGTCCTAACGCTTTAATTGTATGTAATAAAACTTTCTTTTCTTCACCCTCTCCGTAAATATCCAGTTGCCATTCGGGATGTATGCGGTACACCTTCATCCATGCGGCAATCATCCGGTGGAATGCTTTTTCTTTGGTGAGCCGGCCGGCACTTATGGCGCGCTGTGCCGTGCGGGGACTGGTGGCGGGTGGAATCTCGGGTATGGAATTGGGTATGACAAATTTTCGTTTACAGTCTGCATTCCATTCCTTACTGTCTCCTTCGGTGAGCGATACGATGGCATCGCTCTTTTCTTCGATGGTGAGGAAGCTCTTCTTGAGTAAATAATCGTATAAAAGCTGAATGGGTTTGCTACGTTTGATTCCATCATTGATGCCGGTATGCGACTTGACGCAATGCGATTCGATTATCTTTTTGGCGCGGCATTCCAGCCGACACACCACATCTGCTTTATAGTAAGTGGTAGCAATGATGATGTCCGGGTCTATTTGTGCTATTTGTTTCTTTATTTTCCTTTCGAAGTCGCAATCCAGCCGCCACTTCATCCACCATCGCAATGGAGCTTTATACTGATATTGCAGGTGAAAGCGGGCATTGAGGTCGATATGTTTTACTTGTGCGGATATAGGAAATGAGAAGGGGTGATTTCCCTGTGCTGCAGTGATGAGATAAATGTCGTACGCGCATACGTCGGCAAAATAATTCATTTTGTCTGCTAAAATCTTTTCTACGCCTCCGATTCGCGCGATGGCGTCATAGACATACACTATTTTCATCCTTCATATTATTTCCCACAAAAATAAGCTTTTCCTGATAGAATCCCAAATAAAAACGCAACGGAAATGACTGGAAAGTATAAAGTTAAAAAGAAATTATTTAAAATAAGCAGGATACGCTTTTCTGTTTTTTTGCTTCGGTATTAAAAGTATCTTTGTTTCTTGTCATTTTCTGCTATTCTATAAGTTTAGTTTACAATAGCTTTCACACATTGCGGCTATTGAAACCCTTTATTAATCGGTATTTCGGTGTGAAGGGAAAAATAGAGAGCTGCTTTCACATAAAATCCTCAAAAGACTAAGGCCTTTTAGAAAAAGACTTTGATGTTTTATTCAAAGACCTTGTTGTTTTGCTTAAAGACCTTATTCTTTTTTTGAAACTCTTCCTTCTTTTCTAAGATAAGTAGATGTTTCTGAAAGTATGTCTCTTTACCTATAATGTTTTTTGTAATGCTGCACTCCGAATGTTTTATCGGTGTAATATGGCCGCACTTAAGGCAGATGTGTCCTTTTATGGACTGGATATTTATATTTCATCTTTTTATCTTGGTCGTTTTGTTTATTTTTTAGATGGTTATCTCTCTTTATTTGTTCTGTTGTTTTCCCTTATTTGGTGTTCTTTGCAGTTGTAGGTGTATTATTGTTGGGGATTCCGATAAAAAGATATGTGATTGACAGAATTGAACTTTTTAAGAAAAGAATTGCATCCATATATGACTGTCGATCAAGGAGTCTGTATGATAAGTTTTGACAGGATGTTTCTTAAGAAGGAGGTTGTGTATTTCGAAATGTAATTCAGTATGCCGGCGGCCAATAAGATTGCAGCAATAGAACCGAAGTATCCAAAGGGAAAAGTATATCGGGTGAAGTAGCCCATAATCACGAATTGTACGATGTAAATATCTAATGTAAGACTTGCAATATAGTTTACAATCGCTGCCGTTTTTTTTGTTCCAATATTGGAGAGTCTTTCAAAAAGTCGGAACATATAAATGCTAAAGAGTGTCAGCAGTATGGGAATGCAGAGTTGTACATTATAGATGGGACTGGCTGAGTGAAGTATATATATTTTTAAGCTGTAGTAGACGGTGACAATCAATAGGACAGCCGACAGCGGTCGGGCGATGGAAGAAGGGCTTTCTGTATTTGTCCGCCGTTGGGCGGCGACGGCTCCAAACAGCATAATGATGTAATAAAAATACCAATGTAAAAAGTGGTTGTGTTCGGTGTTTTCGATAATCCATTCATGATGGGGCACATAGAAATAGGTGACGAGTAACGGAAAGATAAAGGCGGCACAGACTTTCCACAACTGCCTTTCAAAAAACTTGATGGAATAGAAGAAGAAAACATAGAATACAAAGATGGCTTGCAGGAACCAAAAGGTAGGAATAATAATGTCCGGCAGACGGAAAGACTGTATCCCTCCGAGGAAACACACTGTCATGAATATCCATAAACTGGGGTAGATTCTTGTAAACCGCCTAATTGCCCACGGAGCAAATCCGGTGTCACGGTTGCTCAGATACAGTGCAAATCCCGAGCAAAAAAAGAATAAAGAGTTGCCCAATGCCCCTCCGGTAGATAGGAATTGCAGATGAGGAGGATATAAAGGCCCGATATGCGAATTGGTAATTAATATTACTGCCAGAAAACGCATCAGCGAAAGGGGCTGTCTAAAGTGTTCTGTCTTCATTGTTTTCTGTGTAAGGGATGTCGGTGTAAAAGTAGGAATATTTTTTAAACATCATGCTTAAATAGTCGAATTTCTAAAAAAAAGACTATCTTTGTATATGTGCTACACACGGCAATAATAAAAAATGATGATGGAAAAACATAATGTAAGAATCTTGGTCTGTACCCATAAGGAAGGTCCTGTAAGAGATGACGATATTTATATGCCTGTTCAGGTAGGTAAATCGGCTTCCACTATTGATTTGGGCTGTCAGGGAGATGATGTGGGGGACAATATAAGCGGTAAGAATAAAACTTATTGTGAATTGACCGGTTTGTATTGGGCTTGGAAGAATCTGAAAGATGTCGATTATATAGGGTTGTGTCATTACCGGCGTTATTTTGATCTCTCGCCGAAGAAATATATTTTCAAACATATCGAATCGGATAGTATTACGTGGGAATGTTTTGTAAAAACTCCTTCTACTCTTGATTTTGCTGATGTCTTTACTCAATATGATGTGATATTGCCTACTGCCCGTGTGTTTGACAGGTCTGTTGTCGATGAGCATATTTTCAACTCCGGTTTCATTGATTATATGATATTGGAGCAGGTTATTTTGAAGCTGTATCCTGCTTACAGAAACAGTGTGCTGGACGTGTTTTATAAGAAAAACTATATTCCCCAGCGGAATATGTTCATCATGAAAAAGGAATTGTTTCATTGTTATGCCGAATGGTTGTTTTCCATATTGTACGAGGTGGAGAAACACCTTCGTTTGTCTCCTTATCACTACGCGCAGCGTGTTTTTGGATTTATGGGGGAAATATTATTGCCCTTGTTCTGCTATCATAACCATCTCCGCATTTATCAGCGGCGGATATTGGGGATAGGATGCGGGTATAATCCGAATAAATTAAAAAGAACGGTGTGTGGCTTTTTTGACAGGGCAAGGTTTAAAATGAATACTTGCCGGATAACGGAACTTTATTCTGAGAGATATCCCGAGATTCTTTGTTCGGAGGGAATTGTCATTTAATGAAGCTGATGAGTGATGAAGAAGATTCTTTTTTATTGTGATACGGTTTTCGGCGTTGGCGGAGTGCAGCGTGTCCTGGCGGAAGTGGCGAAACGGCTTTCGGAGGAGTATGAGGTTACGATATTGACCACGGATGACATTAGGCAGACCCGCCGGTATGATTACCATCGGTCTTCTGTCAGGTTTGTGTCTCTCATCTATGCTCCGGTCAGTATCTGGCGGCGTTTGCGACAGAAGTGCTGTAGTTTTGTGTGTAAATATTTACTTCCGAAGAATGAATGGACTTGTTCTCTGTATGCACGGAGTTTCTTCTTATTGCCTTATCAGGACGAACTGATAGAGAAAATAAATGGTGGAAACTATGATGTGGCGATTGGGGTGCATGCCTATTGTTGTCTTCATTTGGCTATTGTCCGGTCTAAGTTGAATGTACCGAGAACGGTGGGCTGGATGCACAATTCTTATGAAGCGTTTTTTGAAAAGAAGCATCCGTATCTTCCCCGGTTGAAGGCGTTTTTCTGCAATCGGATGGTTGATATTGAACGGATTATTGTCCTGAGCCGGAGGGATCAACAGAGATATAAGACGGAGTTGGGACTGGAAACGAGAGTGATATACAATCCGCTGACAATGGAAGTGAAGAGAACTGCCCGGCCTGATAATAAGTCTTTTTTGTCGGTGGGGCGGTTCTCTAAGAATCATAAAGGTTTTGATTTGTTGATAGAGGCGTTTGCCTTGTTTGCCAAGCGGAATATGCAATGGCATCTCGTTATTGTGGGCGAGGGGCCCGAAGACTCTTGGTATCGTTCTTTGATAGCGAAAAATGGGCTGGAAGACAGGGTAAGGATAGAACCGTTTACCAACGATGTAAATTCTTATTATGTTCAAGCCGGGGTTTATGTTTTGGCATCGAGGTGGGAAGGGATGCCGTTGGTATTGATGGAGGCAATGGCACACGGTCTACCGGTTATTGCTTCAAATCTGCCCATTGTGGAGGAGCTGTTGGGTGAGAGCCGTGCCGCAGTACTTTTTGAAAATGGAAATATAGCGGAACTGGCTGAACGGATGGTTGGTATGGCAACAAGTACGGATTTGGCCGAAAGGGGTAGGATTGCCATGGAGTATGCTCGCGAGTTTAGTATAAATAACATAATAAAAGAGTGGAAAGAGATAATAGAAAGATGATGGAAGAGGAGAAATGGACATTGGTGATTGTGCCGAAAACAGGATTTTTCAAGTTGGACTTGGGAGAGTTGTGGCGGTATCGTGATTTATTGGTGATGTATATCCGGCGTGATATTGTGACTTTTTATAAACAAACAATATTAGGTCCGTTGTGGTTTATATTGCAACCGTTGTTTACTGTTCTGATGTTTATGTTTGTGTTTGGAGGCATTGCCGGTATTTCTACAGACGGGCTTCCCCGGCCATTGTTTTATATGGCGGGGTTGCTGTGTTGGAATTATTTTGCCGAGTGTATGAATCGTTGTTCGGATACGTTCAATGCCAATCAGAATGTTTTCGGAAAAGTGTATTTCCCGCGGTTGATTGTTCCGTTGTCTATTGTGGTGTCCAGTTTGGTGAAAATGGGTATCCAGTTTATACTGTTTCTTTTTATTTATCTGTACTGTGTGCTTGATGGTGATGCGACGGATGTAAATAGTTATTCGATAAATGAGTACGCTTGTCTGTTCCCTTTATTGGTGCTGATGCTGGCAGGGTTGGGGCTTGGTTTCGGTCTGCTGATTTCTTCGCTTACCACCAAATACCGTGATTTGAGGTTCTTGGTTACTTTCGGGGTGCAGTTGTGGATGTATGCCACTCCGGTCATTTATCCTCTGTCGGTGATGCAGCAAAGTCATGAAAAATATATGTGGTTGATAATAGCTAATCCGTTGACTTCCATTATCGAAACGTTTAAATACGGATTTTTGGGTGAAGGAATTTTTAGCTGGTGGTATTTGGGATATAGTTTCCTTTTCACGGTCCTGATTGTAGTGTGGGGAATGATCACTTTCAATAAAGTGCAGCGTAGTTTTATGGATGTAATTTGACAATATGTAGTATGGGTAATATAGCAATTGAATTTGATAATGTGAGTAAACAATACGCCTTGGGCTCTATCGGTACGGGCACATTGAGCCGTGACCTGAATCGCTGGTGGGCACGGATACGTGGAAAGGAAGACCCTTATCTGCGTATCGGCGAGGTGAACGATCGTTCTCAGAAAGCGATGGGAAATTTTGTGTGGGCTTTGAAAGATATTAATTTTAAGGTAGAGCGAGGAGAGGTGTTGGGTATCATTGGCAAGAATGGGGCGGGCAAGTCTACTTTGTTGAAAATATTGTCTCGTGTCACTTCCCCCACAACGGGATGTATCAGGGCGAAGGGGCGTATCGCTTCTTTACTGGAAGTGGGAACAGGTTTTCATCCTGATTTGACCGGACGCGAGAATATTTATATGAATGGTGCTATTATGGGCATGACGAAACACGAAATCACTCGCAAGCTGGATGAGATTGTCGATTTTGCCGGTGTGGAGAAATATATTGATACACCGGTCAAGCGTTACTCTTCGGGGATGACAGTGAGACTGGGGTTTGCTGTGGCTGCTCATCTGGAACCGGAGATTTTGGTGGTGGATGAGGTCTTGGCGGTGGGTGATGCGGAGTTTCAACGGAAAGCGGTCGGCAAGATGCAGGATGTGGCGAAAGGAGAGGGAAGAACGGTGTTGTTTGTGAGTCATAATATGGGAAGTATGCAGCAGTTGTGTCGCAAAGGTGTTTTGCTGGAGAATGGCAGCGTTGCATTTTCAGGCATTATGGGTGAGGTGATAAATGCTTATCAAAGAGGTATTGTTACGCAGCGGGAATTTACAAGTATGGATGGCGATCCCAACGTGCTTCAGCTGTTGTATGCTTCGATTGATTCAAATCACGACGGTATGTTTTATACTGATTCTGAAATAAGAGTGTACATGAAAGTGAAGGTGGCCAAGCAGATATCTTCGTTGGTAATTGGCTTTAATTTATACAGTTCTTGGGGGTATCCTTTGGCACGGACGGATTATAATGATTCGCAGAATTTGACGACGCTTTCTCCCGGTATTTATGAACTTAAGTTTGTCATTCTTCCTTATACATTGTCCGATGGAGGGTATCATATCGTTTTTGATATTGCTGAACGGAATGTAAAACGCTATACCACCGAGAAGTCTAATTTGTACTTTACCGTTCTTCCTGGCAGTTCTTTCTTCGGAAATCGTTTTTGCGAACATCTTAATATCAAGAGTTCGCTGTTCAGAGAGGATTGGTTGGACTTTTTGCGAAAAGTGGAAGAATAGTGGTATGGGAAATAAATATGTCATTGTGCTCACTGCTTGTATTAATCCTGGGAAGATGATTCATACTTCTCTTACGGATGTGGATATACGGAGGAGGCAGTATGAGGATGCACTGGAGTTTTATCTTTTACAGACGGATTATCCGATTGTTTTTGTTGAGAATTCGGGGACTGATATCAGTGGGGATTTTCGGAAGTTTGTAGATTGTGGGCGTTTGGAATTTGTTACATTTCAGGGAAATGAGGAGTTTGACAGGAAGAAAGGAAAAGGATATGGGGAGGCGCTCATCCTGGAGTATGCATTAGAGCATTCCTTGTTTGTGCACCAATGTGACTTTTTGGTGAAGATAACAGGACGATTAAAATTATTGAATGTAAATAGCATGATAGGTTTTCATCGGTATATCCTTCCTCACTGTGATATTCAGAGTGAGATGGATAGAAGGGAGAGGTATTCGGACAGCAGAATGCTTATTACCGGTAAAGGTTTCTTGCAATATTCGTTTTTGGCGCGTAAGGAGAGGATAGACGACAGCAAGGGATGTAACTTTGAGCATATTCTTTTTACGAGCATTGATGAACAAAAAGATTTTGTCTTTTATCCTTTCTTAATACGTCCTTTGTGGCGTGGAATATCAGGCACCAATGGTAGGGAATATTGGGAAGGAAATTATACAAGTTTAAAGTTGGCTTATTTCAAAAGAATGTTGAACTGTATGACGGAATACAATATGTGCCATCCCCACAATAAGCCATCGATGGGAGTACGCTTGGTGTTGGGCATGGCTGGAATGGCGGTTGGCACTGTGCTTCGTTTTTTTGATTGGATAAAGAATGAATAAATTTACCATTATAACGATAAATTATAATAATAAAGTTGGTCTGCAGAAGACGATTAAGAGTGTGTTTGACCAGTCTTTTGGAGATTACGAATACATTATTATTGACGGTGGCTCTACGGATGGCAGCGAAGAGGTGATTGAACAATGTGCTGCCCGACTGAGTTATTGGGTGTCCGAGTCCGACAAGGGTATCTATCATGCGATGAACAAAGGAATTGCGCAGGCTCATGGCGAATATTTGGTGTTTATGAACTCGGGAGACTGTTTTCATGATTCTTCTGTTTTGGAATGGGTAGCGGCGCAGGAACTTGATGTGGATATCGCCATTGGAACGGTGGAGTGTGTAGGGACCGGCAGGTTTAAAGTGCCTCCCTGTAATGATTTGTCTATGATGGATTTATTTAGAAATCATCCTCCTCATCAGGCGGCTTTCATCAGGAGGGCACTGTTTGAAAAGGGAGGGTTTGACGAGTCTTTAGTGCTGGTTGCGGATTGGTCTTTTTTTGTGGACAGGTTGATTTTTCAGCACACTTCTTATCGCAGATTGGATAAAATTATTTCAGATTACGATATGTCTGGATTAAGTACTATGCAGACTGATTTGCTGAGGGAGGAGAGGTATCGTGTGTTAAAGGCGTTTTTCCCTGAAAGGGTGTTGAAGGATTATGAAAAATATAAATATGCAGACTCTCCTTTGTTGGAATTGATTCCGGAATTGAACAGGACGGCCGGATTTCATAGGATGGTTTACAGGCTGGTGAAATTCTTGCTGCGCTGCTATCACTGGATTGGCTGACTATGGAATTTTTTAAGAACCAGTATGTGGGCAAAAGATAATGTGTACCTTATTTTCTCACATACGGAGAGACAGGTATACTGGTTTCTTTTGATAGTGCGAATCCGGTTTTGTATTTCATGCATGGGCATTTGAGTGGCATATTTTTTGAAGAATGAAATCGAACTGTGGATGTAATCTTGAGACAAGGTTCTCCTGACAGACTCGGGAAAAGAGGCGGAGAGGGTGGTCATGATATCAAAAGCATCCATAAATGTACACATATGGGCACGATATGCCTTTCCGAATGTGTGCATGGCACTTGCATTTCTAATGATATAGTGATAATAAGGAATGGTGGTGCAAGCTATTGATGTGCAGTGCATCATGTATTGGAAGATGAATAGTCGGTCTTCATTATAGTATATGTTTTCGTTGAATGCTAATTGATGTTTGTCAATAATCTTTTTATCGTATAACTTATCCCATAAATTGCCTTTGTATCTGTAGTAAGAGTCATGAAACAAAGAAGATATGGCATCCTGATTATTCAGAACGTAGGTTTGTTCCTCTTTTATTTGGTAAATGATATTTTCGTTCTCGTCCTCGATCAAGTAACCACATGTAGACATATTTGCATGATATCGGAGGATGAGACGATAGAGTTCCGATAACATTTCGGGCTCCATCCGGTCGTCACTGTCCATGAAATGGATGTACTTTCCTTGGCTTAGTTCTATTCCTTTATTCCGTGCATGGCTTACTCCGTGATTGGGGATGTGTGTCACATGTATTCTTTTGTCTTTACAAGCATAGCTGTCGCATATTTTTCCACTCTCGTCTGTACTTCCATCGTCAATCAGAATTATTTCGATGTCCGACAATGTTTGTGCCAAAACGCTTTCTATGCATTTGGGCAGAAGTCGTTCGGTGTTATATATTGGGATGATGACGGATATGAGTGGCATACTTTATAGTTTTGTAAGTTTATATATCAAGTCGTTTTTTAAGCGGCGCAGGGTGTAACGGAGGTTGCCGGGATTTCGAAATACTTCATCCAGAGGCATGATGACAGGAATGTACTTCACCTTCAACCGGTTTCGGATGCAATATATGTTGATGAGCCGTTCGGATAAATAGCCGAACAGCCGGGCTTGGTCGGGGTAACCGGAGAGCTTTACACGTTTTTCCAGTTCGAATAAAACCTTGAATAGCCATTCGGAGTATCCGTCGAAATGTTTCCATCGGGTTATGAACATATTATAACCGGAATAGGCATTTCTGTGATACATCAGTGTATCGAAAGCGGTGGAGTATTCGGGACTGACATCATGAATCACTTCCTTTAATATATGGAGGTCGTTGACAATGTGGAAAACGGCATACTGCGTGCCCACATTGTAAGGATAATGACGTTTGGAAGGAAGTATGATGTCATAATCATTCAATAACTTCTCTAAATCGGGAAAGCAATATTTCTTTTTCAGAAACGAATCACGATTAATGAAACTTCTGTCGGGTGAAAAGGAAGCAAACGATCGGTAGAAATCAAAGAAACGTCTGTAATGGTTCAGTCCGATGATGTCGCATCTTATGTTTTTCCAAGCCCAGTAATGTGCTGTCAACTCACAAAAATGGGGATTCTTGTCAGAAATGTTGTCACCGGTATTGTCTTGCGCATGGTAGAACCGGGTGTTGGTGAGGGCGGCTCCTACCTGGATGGGGTAGAAGTATTTATGTGGCGGGAGGGCTGCTTCCCGGTGTGCACAGACTAATATTTTGATTTCTTTTTCCATAATTGCTCAGTTGACTTTTTCCCACATTTGTGTTTGTGGATTAAACTGCTTGATGATACGTGCCGGATTGCCCACCGTGACGCAGTAATCAGGGATGTCTTTAGTTACCACACAGCCGGCACCGATAAAGCAGTGTTTCCCAATGTTTACACCGGGCAGTACAATCACGTTGGCCCCGATAATGGTATGTTCTCCTATATGGATAGGAGAGGTGGTGATGCCTTGTTCGATGATGTTTTTGGTGATGTCGTGATAGTTATGGTTCAAGCCGATGAGGACCACATTTTGAGAAATATTGACTCCGTTGTCTATTCGGATAGGGCCGATAACCGTATTGCTCAGTCCGATTCGGCAATAATCGCCGATGATGATATCTCCTACGGCATTGTTCAGGCAGGAGTAATCTTCAATGACAGAATATTTACCTAACCGGAATTGGTGGAAGGGGGGAAGGTCTTTTCGGACACTGCGATAGATTACCGCCCCTTTTCCTTTTTTAATATAGATAGGTTGCAGTATCCGTATCCACCAATAGGGGCGCGTTTTCACCGGATGCATGATGAATCGATGAATCCGTTTCTTTAACTTGGGATTTTTATGTAGATAATTCTTTAGATTCATAACTGTCCATGTTGCGTATGAATAAATTTATTTGCCATTCCTTTTAAATGAAATAAATTAAGTGTCATAATGATTGTAAAATAAGGTAGTTGTTTTATTATTTTGCCTGCATATTTATGTCTCATGTCGGGGGGGATGGCAATGTATAGTGATAGAGTCAGCAATATAAATAAAATCCACCATTTGACGGACGAAAACGGGGAAATGATACTACAAATGAGTGAGATGGTACTCAGTACTGCTATAAGGATACTGCGCGGAAGGATAAATGTCTGAATTGTTTTTAATAGATAATCCCGATTCCCATGTAGGAGGGCTGAAGGCAGGTTACTTCCCATTTTGAGAGCAAGGAACAGTTGAGTAGCCATCCAGCGGCGGCGTTGGTGGCGCATGCTGTCTGCTTTTTGTACCTTTTCATCCAAGGTCTCTATGCTATCGGCATATTCTATGTGGATGCCTTGGCTGAGTAACAGTTCTTCTAATTCTTTATCCTCACCGGCACTGTGTGTATGTATGATATTTTGCTTAAACCATTGGAAATCAAAGACCATTCCCGAGCCGATGAGTGCTGAGGAGAATCCTAATTGGATGTGTCCTTTTCTGAATATGGTGTTGTTCATTTCTTCTATGACTGCATCCAGTATGGCTGTATCAGAGTTCAGGTTTTTGGCTTTTCGATGTGTTTGTATGGCTTTTGCGCCTTGGGATACCGCTTTGTTCAGTTCGTATAAATAGTCGGTGGGAATGAGGTTGTCAGCATCCAATATGATGACATAATCATATCGGAGGTAGGATATATGTTCTGTTGCTAGGCGTAAAGCTTTGGCTTTGGAACTTTCTTGTTCCTGTATCTTCAGTAAAGTGATGCGTGACTCCAGATAGAGCAGATGGTTGGTTGCATCGTCCATTCCGTCAGAGACGACAATGACGTCATATAGCTGTTCAGGGTATGTTTGCTGTAATACGGAATGGATGCAGTCAAGGATTACATTATCTTCCTTATAAGCGGGTATGAGTATGGCAAAGCGTTTGAAATCATGGCTTTGGGGATATTGTTGTGACTTGAAGAAACAAGACGCAACAGAGAAGATAACTATATATCCCACGCAGACGGCAAAGTAGATATATAGTACAAATTCAATGATATGTATCGCTCCCGACAGCATATTGATTTACTTTTTCTTTTTCCCGAAAAGGAAGTTGACAATCATTCCTGCAGCCATGACCGGAATGGCTTTCATCGCTTTGTTGAACTTATCGTCTACTAGGTAGTTAGGGATTGCCAAAGCCATTGTGAACAACAAGCAGAAGAGTAATAGCCACCATTTAACACAGGCTACCCAGTCAAAAAATACCATTATTGTGCCAAAGAGCAGGATGATTCCCAACAAAATAGTGCGCGGGAAAATGAACCATTGCAGGATGCGGTCGGCATAATCGAAATTTCCGCTGAAAATGGCATGGGGCAGGTTGCCTATGTTGGTAAACAGGGAATAATATTGTGCTTTTATCCAACTGTTGCGTTGGGCATAAAACCGTTTCTTTCCACCATCTTTGAGGGCGTATACGCGGGTTTGGTTCAGGTATTCCACATAGATTCGCTCTCTTAGCAGTAATGATTCAATGGTCTTTTCATCATCTTCATCGCTCAACTTTCTGATGTTTTCTTTAAGCCAGTTGAAGTCAATGGCTGTTCCGGAGCCATTGAGTGAGGCGGATAACCCGAAGGTGACATGACCGGCCCGCAGAATGGAATTATTGATTTCATCTGCTACTGCGTCCAAAACAATGATGTTGTTGGGTCTGTCTTTGTGTATTCGGTGACTTTGTATGGCATTAGAACCGCTTGCATAAGTATTGTTTATTTCGTTCAGGAAATTTTTCTCTACCACATTGTCGGCATTCATCAGTAGGGCAATGTCGTATTGGCTGTCTGCGAGTTGTGACATAGCTGCTTTAATGGATTTGGTCTTGGAGCTTTTCTTAAAGTTGGCTTTTAATAATATGATGGGTAGTTGGGCCAACTGTCGGTTGGTTTCCGATTTCAAATGGTCGGAAATGACGATGATGTCAAAACAGTCGATGGGATAGTCTTGCTGCAGAAAAGACCGGATGGCATAAAAGACGTATTCATCATCCTTGTAGGCAGGGATGAGAATGGCGAAACGATGTTTTATTCTCGATTCGGAATATTTGTCTGTGCGTTTGACTGTTGCTGCTATGGCATATATCAGCAGATAGACAACAGTGAAAGCGCATAATGCGAATAATACTAAATCTAAATATCCAATAAATATCATAGCTGTTTGTCTTTGTTTCTAAGTTTGAAAAATGCTTTTGTGCCTTCCCGATGTGCTTTGGCTGCTTTTTTTTGCCCTTTGCTCCATGCTGTGATGATGTTTTTAGGACATACAATGACCAGTTGGTAGAGTAAAGCAAGATACTGTCTCCAACCGGGAAGGTTGCGATATGCATATAATAATCTGTTTCTACTTAAATAATAACATTGCAAGGGGCTCCCTTTTCCGCTGGAACTGCCGTCTTTATGCCATATTTCAAAAGCCGGATCGTACCAAAGTTCATATCCTTCCGCAGTCATGCGGGTGCACCACTCCAGTTCTTCGTAATACAAGAAATACTCTTCCGGTATAAGTCCTATCTGGTCTATAACCTGCTTTTTGAGGAGCATGGCAGCACCATGCAGGTAAGATGTCTTCCTTGCCGGATAACAACTTTTGTCTCGGCTTCCTCTACCTATAGTACGGTTTCGGAGTGTGATGGAGGACAGAGGAGTATATCCTGCAAATTGGATAGTGTGCGGCTCCGTGTAATTAAGTATTAACGGGGAAATACCGGCAATACCTTTTGAGGAGAGCAGGCGTTTGATTAACAGGTATACAGTATCTTTTACAATAAGGGTGTCATTGTTCAATAAGAAAAGATAGTTTCCTTTGGCACTTTTTATACCCAGATTATTGCCGCCTGCAAAACCTAGATTCTGTTCGCTTCGTATGACATGGACGGAAGGATATTTCTGTTGCAGCAAGAGCCCTTCATTGGCGGTTGAGCCATTGTCTACGACAATGATTTCATAGGGGACAGACGTGACGGTGTTCACCCATGAATCAATGAATTCGCAAGTGTCATGATAACCGTTGTAATTGACAGTTATAACTGATATGTCAGGTTGTGCGCTGTTCATGTTCTTTGGTATATAATCTGTCTAAATGAGGGCCCAGAAAGATAAACGTAAAACAAGAATATATCAGGATTCCGTTAGGAAACTGAAAATAAACCATGTTGGCATACGAGGCGACAAGCATGCCTGCACATCCGCATAACATACCTGTCAGCGGTCCTCTTATTTCGGGGTTGCTGATTCGAAACAGTATGATATACGCACCCAATATGAATAATACGGCGTGCATGCCCAGAAAAACACTCAAACCCACTACGCCCATCTGTATCCATACGTCTACAAGGCTTGAGTCGGCAGGACAGATGGAGACAAAATAGTATTTGTTTTGAGGGGAAATGACTCCGTTTTGTACGCCCATTCCTATTCCGAAGGGCATCTCCGACATATAGGCTTTGAGTGCTTTCTGATTTTCGAAACGTACGAGCAGTGATTGGTCATTCGAGTCGAAGACAGTGCGCATACGACGTATCAACCGGTTGTCTTCTCCAATCTTTGTGTATTTCAACATTCCCACTCCGCCTACAAGCAAAAGGAATGATAGCATACCGATTTTCCAGTTCTTTGATAAGAAGAGAAAAACACCCAATCCTGCTATCGGTATGGCAATGGCGGCTCGTGTTCCGGCAATGAGCAGACCATAGAATCCTGCCATGCTGACTACAAAATAGAATAGCTTGAGGTATCGGTTTTTGGAGTATAGTGCCGACAAGAAAAAGGTGGTGCATGATAGTCCCATAGTAGATCCGAATATGGCTGCATCTGTAAAAAACGAGAAATAACGGATGCCCGAATGTATGAAGTGAGTGCGTGCACCGTATGCCCACAGCCATGCCAGTTCGGTGCTGTCAAATCCTTTGTTCTTTTGCCAATAACCTTTTGCAGCAGCCAACAAGGTGAATATTCCCCACAGAATCAGAAAATAATGCAGAAAAGAATAGCGGTTGCAATGTATGGATAGAATGAAACATGTGAGCAACGGATAGATGGCCCAAGGTCTTAATATTCTGAGCCACGCTTCGGGATATAACTCTCCCGTGATGCCGTTTCCTGCATTGATGATACAGTATAACAGCCATCCTAACAAGACGAATGTGTAAGCATTCATTGCGTTCTTTCTGTTGTCGTCATCCGTATATACTTGTTTGAGTATGATGAGCGTCAACATAATGCCGAATAATAGGTCGAAGATATTGGTGATGGGAATCGGAATCGGATAATATCGGTTGATTCCCATTATAATATAGTTGATAATAAAGGTGATGCATAGAAGAATAGTCGGCCTTTTGATGCAGATAAAAATAAAAGTAAGCAGGAAGGGAATCAGACCGATTGCGGTTGCTACTGTCGCTTTCATAGTAGTGGCAGTCCAGATACAAAGCAATAATCCGACAGTCACGACAATTGCATTGATTCCTTTTTCAAAGATGTTATATTCCTTAACTATCATTTATTTCTTGTTATATTCAACAGCAGTCAACCCCAATTGAAAGAGTCTGTATTCCATATTTTTAAATCTCGTATACGGAGGAAGTTGTCCGGTGAATTCCTCAACCGTATTTCTGCCGGCTTGTGTCAAGTAGAAGAACAAGGGTATTTGCTCATTTTTAGCTTGCAATAAACGCTTGTACATCAGTTGGTCAATGTCTTTCCATGTTCTGTTTGCACGTACAATCATCAGGTTGACAGAAGCCTCATTTAATAGTGTGGGAGGAATCGGATTACTCTTTAGCACCGGATATTCTATTAAAAGAATTTCATCTTTTCCAAGGTCAGGACACAAGTCTTTTATGTTGTTAGCCTGAACGTATAGGCTGTCTTCACTTAAGAAATCTTCGTCATACGTGATGCGTCTCACGTCCAGTCCGATGCTTGTCCAATATTGTTCCAGAGCTAATGCTATATGCGTCTTGCCATCTTTCTCTTCCGTGCTCAGTAGGTTGATGATTCGTTGTTTGCTGACACTTAGATGGGGTAGCAGACTAGTACTTAACTGCTTGATGGCCATTTCGTCTATTGCCTTATTATACCTTCTGTATCGTAGGGCGCTGTCTTTGGGATAAGCCCCGATAACAGTACTTCCGGTGATGCGTTGTGTGCGTATCTTGTCCCTGAGGGTACGGTCTAAGATTTCGATAATCAGGAAATAACCAATGATAAACAATAAGGTACCCAATATGGACGAAAGTATAATCATCCGTGCATTGGTGGGAGAAGAAGTAAGAGGGAACAATGGCGGATTCATGATTTTGAGTGAGGCCGAAGTCATCTCTAGATTTTTTTGGCGTAAGATAGCGGCATTCAATGCCCCCATTGTTGACATATAATTACTTTCCACGAAGCCGATGTGCCGTTCTTTACGTCCGAGTGTAGCACCGATAGGAGAGAAGTACAGGAAATCCCGGTCTATCTTTTCTCTCATGATATCGCGGGTATCCATCTGTGCTTTTGTCTTTTCCATCAATACGACCTGCTCCAGCCATTGACTTATCAAGGTTTCGTATGGTACATTGTTGGTTGAAGCTGATTCGGCACTCAATTGCATTGCAATGTCATTAATACTTTTCTCTGCATCATTAAGCACCCCCTTCTCATTTTCCAGTACTTGTTGATTTTTTTTGTCGGGAGTAATCTCCATAGTAGAGATTTTGGTATTTAATTGTGATATTTGCTGAAGTTTGTTTAAGAATAGGTTGTTAGTACGGATTGCTTTGGCAATATCTCCCAGTTTATATTCATAAAAATCAATTAACGCTTTACTGGTGGAGTAAGTGATGAGCAAGTCATTATCCATCATCTGATAACTGGCATCCATTCCCGCCACCTGTTTGGTTTGTTCGCCGTAGTTGATGATACGGTGTTCAATGTTGTATTCTATTAAAGAGTCCTCGGCAGAGGTCAGCATTTTACCTAGTCGAGCCAGCTCTTCCTGAAAAAACTTAATAACATTATCGGTCTCTCCATATCGCAGTTCATGATATTGTTTGACAAACTCCTCATTCAATATATCAAGTGTATTGTAAGCAATTCCGGGATCATTGGAACTGTATGCTATTTCTATCATATCACTGTTACCCAATCTGGCCACTTTGATATTCTGAGAAAGAAGCGGTATGCTAAAGTAAGGATGCGTATAGTTAAGTAATCTGTAAATAAAATTATTAACAGACGGCCTTTCAAAAGCAACCAGCTTATTGTAAGTTTTTTCCTCATTCTGCTTGTCGATGAGCGCTCTCATCTCTCTGGGAACGCTACCCACTAACTGTTGATAGTGTTCTGCCGAGATGTAGCTTGTATTCTTCTCGGCATCCCCATATACAAGGCAACGGGCAAGCAACTTGAGAGAGACAATCTTCAAGGTACGTTCGGTTGTGATGATGTTCATCAGATTGCTCAGATGTACTCCTGCATTGCGGGAGTCGGTAACATCTACATTGTATCCTGAAATAATCCCTGTAAAAATAGTTGTTTTTACATCGTATGTCTTTTCAAGGTCTCGGGTCATAAACCATGCTATAACACCGGCAATACACGGAAAGATAACCATCCACCAGCGAATGCGATAGAAAAATCTTACTATATATTTGAATAATTCCATATTATTTCAGTTCAGTATTTTCACTTTTGTCAATTCCTTCGGTGACACTTAACTCTTCCTGAATGGTAAGAATTGGTGTATGAGAAATAATTTCGAGCATTAACAATTGGTCATTGATAGTCGAGCGCAGAGATGCAAACCCCTGATTGGCTCCAAATTCTTTTTCTTTCGTTTGGGCTACCGCATCTATTGTCGTGCGTCTGTTTCTGTATTCCTGTTCGGCAATGGCAGATGCACCTTTATATAAAGCAAGGTGTTCTGCCGAACGTTGTAAGGTTTCGATATTCGATAAAATCTGGACATACAGATGGGCTATTTGTATTTTTAATTCCTCATATGCCTGTTGTTTTCTCAATTCTGCGATATCTACCTGAATGCGTTGCCGTTTTATTTTGCCAGGTAGGTCGAATAACGTTTCGAGCGGTAGTGTGACAGAGCCTCCCACGCTCCACGAAGTCTGTTCTGTTCCCGTATAACGATAAATTAAAGGAGTGGTAGGGTCGGTAGACGAGCCGATATTATCGGCAATGCCGTGCGAAACATTTCCGAAAGCATTAAAAAGACTCATCCAGCTTCTTTTTTCTTTAGCTAACAATTTTTTTTGTAATTGTTTCTCTTTTTCCAGAATTTCGATGCTTGGAGTGCTGCGTGCATTTTCGTATAACACACTCAGTGGAGGTAATTTGATTTTGGCTATATCTATATTTATACTTGAATTTACTTCATCCTGTGTTGTGACAGATTGCTGTGTTCCGTGTGTTTCCTGAGATTTGGCATAGCCTGCAAACAGAAATATGAGAATGATAATAGCATATAGTTGTTTCATAAAATGTCTTTTCCCCTTTAAATCATTTTTTATTATTGTTTATACATCTCCCTTTTGAATGAAAGCGGTAAATGTTTTTAGTAGAATTTTCATATCCATTCCGAACGAGAACTCTTTACTGTATTTCAAGTCCAGTTCTTTTCGTTCTTTGGCAGACAACCTCCCAGGGTCTCCCCGTTTCTCCACTTGCCACAAGCCTGTCAGTCCTGCAGGAGCCATGAACCTGTCTATGCTGTCGTCGTTCGTCAAGCGCTCGGCTTCATAGAGAGGGAGAGGCCGGTTGCCTACCACAGACATATCTCCCTTCAATATATTGATAAGTTGTGGTAGTTCGTCCAAGCTGTATTTACGTAGGAAACGTCCTACTCTTGTGACACGAGGGTCTTTTTCTATTTTTACAAACGGTTGGTCCTGTTCACTATTGCGTTTGGATGCGAACACTTCTTCAGGGATGATAAAGTCATCAGAAACCAGTATAACGCCGTCATCTCCAATTAGAAAACCATCCAGGTCATCATCAGAGAATCCTTTGGGCTCGGTAGCGGTGTCATCTTCAGATTTATATTGGTTTAAGTCTGTCAGTTCCTTCAGATGCTTGTCTGCGTTATTATACATGGAGCGAAACTTCAGAAAGTCAAAGATGTTGTAATTCGTTCCTACTCTTTTTGCTTTATAAATAACAGGGCCTTTGCTTTCCAATCTAATTGCCAATGATATAATAAGGAAGACCGGTGACAGAACGATGAGCGCTATACCGGCAAAAGTGATGTCAAAAAAGCGTTTCCACCGAGGCAGTATGAAACGCTTTACCACTTTTTTCTTTCTGTTGCTGATGTAGAGCAACTCTTGTCTTTTATTTATTAAGTCAATCTTTTGAATCAGCTCTTCTTTTGAAATATTGGGACTGATTGTATCATTGATTCCGCTTTTCAGATACGCAGCGCTTTCTTCTTTTTTTAAGCCACCGGTGACCAGCACTACATAACCCTGATAGAATTTTTTCCTGAAAAGAGTAATGTTTTCCACATCCTCCTTCAAGTTACCCTGTTCATAGAGGATGATAATATTCTCTCTCGCTTTAAGGTTGATACAAATGGTAATGGCATCTTTATGGTCTTTGGCATAAATTAATTGCACATCTTCCAACTTTCCGAATTGAGTCAAAAAAGACTTGCTTTTTCCTATATAAAGCAGATTAGTTGTCATAACCTATTCGATTATCTTTTTTACTCTGATCTTAAGTTCCATCGGGTTAAAGGGCTTTACGATATAGTCTTCCGCACCTATTTCGAGTAGTCTTATTCGTTCGGTGGTGCTGTCTTCGCTGCTCAGCATAATGACGGGAATGTGCTTGAATAGTTCGTTAGCCTTAATCCATTCCAGAAAATCGTCTCCTCTCATTTCCGGCATGCGTATGTCTGAAATTATTAAGTCCGGCAGATTCCCTTCTTGTAGCCATTTCATTCCTTGAACTCCGTCCTGCAACCAAATGCAGTCATATTCAGCCATTAAATAAATAGACAGTACTTTTGCTATTGTTTCTTTGTCGTCCAGAATCAATATTCTCTTTTTCATATCATTCTTTATTATGTTTGGCAAAAATAAGGAAAAATATTGGTATTAAGCAATATAAATCGATTAATTTTGGGAACATAAGTCGTTTTTTTGTTGATATTATCGTCAGTGAGGATATTATCGGGGAAATAAATTATCCTTTTTAGGACAAAAGCAAGATTTTTATCCAAAGGAGAGGGGGATGAATAATTGGATTATCCGGAGAAACAAAAAAGATGTTTCTATTGTTTTCAAAAGTAGTCACCCTTGTTTATGAAAACTGTCTTGGCTGTTTTGTTGCTCTCTCTCTTGAGTTTTTTGATATGATAACTGAAGATAACGATTTTATAATGAAGTATGATACATACTTTTTTATTAGCAATATTTTAATGCTTATATCAAAAAGATTGCTTACTTTTGCGGAGTTTATACTAAACTAGTCGAAAAAATAAATTAAAAGAACTATTGAAGGATTTATGATGAGAAAAATATTAGCATTTGTATTGCTATTAATTTGCCTGTCTGTCACTTCTGTTGCGCAGGTGGGGGGTGGTATGACCGATAAGCAAGTGGTGGAATATGTGCAGAATGGTTTGTTGCAAGGTAAAAGCCAGCAGCAGATTAGTACGGAGCTTGCTCGTAGGGGAGTGACCAAGGAACAGGCGGAACGTGTCAAATTACTGTACGAACAGCAAAAGAAGAATGGAAAAAACTCATCGTCTTCTACTTTAGACAACACGAAAGGGCGCAGTCGTACCAAGAACGGGGTTAAGGAAAAGGAAGACGGAAAGGACGGCAGTGATTACATCGATAAAAATTTTAATTTTGATGATTCTTCGGAGAAAAAAGAAGTTCCTGTTTATAAATATGTAACGACAGAACCGTTGGAACCCAAGGAGATGGGTACCTATACCATTGATAGAGATGGAAATATTGTATATGACAATAACACGATCCTTTATTTGCAGGAAGAAGAAGAAAAGAAAGAGGAAAAGGTCTTCGGACGTGATATTTTCAATACCAAGAATTTGACATTTGAGCCTAGTGTGAATCTGGCTACTCCGGTGGATTATCATTTGGGGCCCGGAGACGAAGTGATTATAGATATTTGGGGAACTAATCAAGCTACCATACGCGATAATATTTCTCCTGATGGATACATTAATATAGAAGATATTGGTCTGGTGTATCTGAACGGCATGACGGTGAGCGAGGCAACGGATTATTTACGCAAGGAGCTGAACCGGATTTATGCCGGCATAGACAGTGAAAAACCTGTTTCACAGATAAAGGTGACACTGGGAGACAGCCGCACCATTCAGGTAAATGTGATGGGAGAGGTACTGACTCCGGGTACTTATGCGCTTTCTTCTTTTTCTTCTGTTTTCCATGCTCTTTACCGTGCAGGCGGAGTAAATGATATTGGTAGTTTGCGTGCCATTCAGTTAGTTCGTGGCGGTAAGCCTATTGCTACAATCGATGTGTACGATTTTATTATGCGTGGCAAAGCCACTGATGACATTCGTCTGCAGGAGGGGGATGTTGTCATTGTGCCTCCTTATCAAGCCTTGGTGACGATTGAAGGAAATGTAAAACGCCCCATGAAATACGAAATGAAGGATGGCGAAAATGTAAAGACCCTGCTTAAGTATGCCGGTGGCTTTTCGGGAGATGCATACACCCGTGCCTTGCGTATGATTCGTCAGAATGGCAGAGAATATCAAGTATATACGATTGATGATATCGATTATTCAGTCTTCCCGGTGAAAGATGGTGACAAGGTAACGGCTGAGGCTATCTTGAATCGTTTTGAAAATAAGCTGGAGATTAAGGGTGCGGTCTACCGTCCGGGAATCTATCAGTTTGGAGGCTCATTGAATACGGTTCGCCAGTTGGTGGAAAAAGCAGACGGTTTGATGGGAGATGCGTTTACTGCCCGTGCCGTGTTACATCGTGAGCGTGATAATTTGACACGTGAGGTGATTTCTGTCGACATAAAGAAGGTGCTCGATGGCACTATCCCCGATATTCCTTTACAGAAGAATGATGTTCTATATATTCCCAGTATCCATGATTTGCAGGATATGGGTGTAATTACAGTGTTTGGTGAAGTAGCCCGTCCCGGGGAGTTGCCGTACGCCGACAACACGACGCTGGAAGATATCATTATTCAGGCAGGTGGCTTGAAAGAGTCGGCTTCTACCGTTCGTGTGGATGTCTCACGCCGTATCAAGGACAATAAGAGTACGGATGTTTCTTCTACTATTGGTAAAATGTATTCTTTCTCTTTGAAGGATGGATTTGTAATTGATGGTGAGCCCGGTTTTGTGTTGCAGCCTTATGATCAGGTGTATGTCAGAAGAAGTCCGGGTTATCAGGAGCAGGCCAATGTAGACATTACGGGTGAGGTGCTTTATGACGGTACTTATGCGCTGACCAATAAAAGTGAACGTCTTTCTGATTTGGTAAAAAAGGCCGGTGGTGTAACTCCTTTTGCTTATGTGAAAGGTGCCAAGCTGATTCGTCAGGCGAATGATGAGGAGCTGAAGCGTATGGAAGATGTGTTTAAGATGATGCGCCGTGAAATGGGGCAAGCCAATATGGACTCATTGAAGTTGGATTTGGACAGTGTTTATTCGGTGGGTATTGATTTGGAATTGGCAATGAAGAATCCGGGTTCCAGTGCGGATGTGGTGCTTCGTGCCGGTGATAAGTTGGTTGTTCCTGAGTTGAGTAATACTGTAAAGATAAACGGTGCGGTGATGTTGCCTAATACCGTAGCCTATAAAGATAATAAATCAGTGAAATACTATATTAGTCAGGCCGGTGGATTTGCAAACAATGCCCGTAAGAGCAGAGCATTTATCATTTATATGAACGGTCAGGTTGCCAAAGTCAAAGGTTCGGGGCGAAATATGATTGAGCCGGGGTGCGAGATTGTGGTACCGATAAAAGATAAGAACGGAAGAATGAATTTCCAAACAATTTTGGGAATAGCTTCATCTATAGGTTCATTAGGATTAACAGCGGCGTCTATTGCTAATATATTGAAATAAGATGAGTGAAGAAAAGAAAGATATAATATCCAAGGCACCGGAAATAGATTTGATGGTGTATGTCAAGAAGTTATGGCTTGCCCGAAAACAATTGATAAAAGTAGCAGGAGTTAGTGCTATATTAGGTTTAATAATAGCTTTTAGCCTTCCTCCTATGTATAAAGTTGAGGTAACTTTAGCACCGGAATCAGGAAAAAACAGTGGAAATGAGCTATCTGGTATGGCATCAATGTTAGGGCTTAGCGGAATGAATGGTGGAATGGATGCAGATGCATTAACAGTATCTCTTTTCCCGGACATAGTGGAGTCTACTCCGTTTATTTTGGAATTATTTGATGTGCATGTAAAAACATTGCATGGTGATGTAGATACGACTCTAGTGAGTTATTTTGAGCATAAAAAGGCTCCATGGTGGGGAGTGATAGTTGAACTTCCCGGAAAGCTTCGAAATCTTTTCTCTTCATCTTCCAATGATAAGGAAGAAATGATGGCTTTGGACCCTTTTCAGCTAACTCGCGAGCAAATGTCTATAGTTACAGGATTGCGTGAGGCTATCACTGCCGAGGTAGATAAAAAAAGTGGAATAACCACAGTAGGGGTCGTTTTACAAGATCCTTTAGTAACGGCGATTGTCGCAGATTCTGTGGTTGCTAAATTACAGAAATATATAACGTCGTATAGGGTTTCAAAAGCTCAACAAGATTGTAATTATTTGGAACAGTTGTATAAAGAGCGGCAACAAGAGTATTATGTAGCTCAGCAGAATTATGCGAATTATATGGATGCGAATAAGAATGTTATTTTGCAAACTGTTTTAACAGAAGGTGAACGTTTGCAAAACGAAATGAGTTTGGCATATCAAGTATATAGTCAGGTTGCCAATCAATTGCAGGTGGCTCGTGCTAAGGTTCAGGAGGCAAAACCTGTTTTTGCAGTTGTTGAACCGGCAAGTGTACCTTTGCATCCGTCAGGGACAAGTAAGAAAATGATTTTAATTGGTTTTGTTTTTCTTGCAGTAATAGGAGCTTCTGCCTGGATTTTATTTGGTCGTGATTTATTGGTGGGCTTGAAGAAAGAACTATCTTCTTCCAATATAGAAATTGAATGTTGAAAATTTTATAGATTGAACGTTGGCAAAAAGATTTTTTTGCTTTTGTGTTGTAATGAATAAAGGCTGGCTCAAAATGAAAAATGAGACAGCCTGATTTATTTAATATAGTTTCTGATTGTAGTTAAAGACAGTTTCGTGTTCTTTTAGAATAGGGTGTATTTTATCTTTTTCTGATAAAATAATTTTATCTTTCGAAATACGCCAGTCAATATTCAAATCAGGGTCATTCCATGCAATACCTCCTTCGCTTTGCGGAGCATAAAAGTTATCGCATTTATATTGGAATAAGACCTCATCACTAAGTACGGCAAAGCCATGAGCAAATCCTCTTGGTATAAATAACTGCCGATGGTTTTCTCCGGTTAATTCCACTGCCACATGCTGGCCGAATGTTGGAGAACCTTTGCGAATATCCACTGCCACATCCAGTACAGAACCTTTTATGACACGTACTATTTTACTTTGCGTAAAAGGAGGTTTTTGAAAATGTAATCCTCGCACGACACCATATCCGGAAAAACTCTCATTGTCTTGAACGAAAGTGGTTTTACACACCTTCTCTTCAAACTCGCGAGAAGAAAAACTTTCAAAAAAGTAACCTCTTGCATCCTTAAAAATGCGGGGCTCTAAAATAAGAACCCCGTCTATTGCTGTTTTTATAACTTCCATTATTTATCTAATTCTCTAATTACTTTAAGTAAGTATTGTCCATATTGGTTCTTAAGCATCGGTTGAGCCAGTTCGCGCATCTTTTCTGTCGAAATCCAGCCTTTTCTTAATGCTATACCTTCCAGGCAAGCCACTTTTAAGCCCTGACGTTTTTCAATGACTTCTATGTAAGTACTTGCTTCTGCCAAAGAATCGTGGGTGCCTGTGTCCAACCATGCAAATCCACGTCCCAGTGTTTGTACTTTTAACTCTTTCTCCTGCAAAAAGCATTGATTTACGGTTGTGATTTCCAGCTCTCCGCGTGCCGATGGCTTGATGTTTTTGGCAATTGTTACGACCTTATTGGGGTAGAAATACAGCCCTACCACGGCATAATTGGATTTGGGTTGAGCCGGTTTTTCCTCAATGGACAGGCAGTTTCCTTCTTTATCAAACTCTGCTACTCCATATCTTTCAGGGTCACTTACCCAATATCCGAATACTGTTGCTTTGTTATCACATTCGGCTGAGTGTACAGCTTCTCTCAGTAAAGCAGAAAGTCCGTTTCCATGGAATATGTTATCTCCCAAAACAAGGCATACTGAATCATTCCCGATAAATTTTTCACCGATGATAAAAGCTTGTGCCAAACCGTCGGGAGATGGTTGTTCTGCATATTCGAAACGAACTCCAAAATCACTTCCGTCACCTAATAATCTTTGAAAGCTAGGTAAATCATACGGGGTTGAGATGATTAATATCTCCCTGATGCCTGCCAACATTAACACAGATATGGGATAATATATCATCGGTTTGTCAAATACAGGGAGCAGTTGTTTGGAAACTCCTTTCGTTATGGGGTAAAGGCGTGTGCCTGAACCGCCGGCCAATACAATTCCTTTCATTATGGTAAATTTTATAATTGTCCGTAGACAGAAATTTGTTGATTTCATGCAAATATAGAGTATATAAATTAATATACAATGTCTTTTTCTGAAAATAATGGTTATCTTTGCATTTATACAATGTAAAATGAGAATGTATGAATATTAAGAATAATCACCTCGTTATTATGGCAGGAGGCGTAGGCAGCCGATTTTGGCCGATGAGCACCCCCGATTATCCTAAACAATTTATAGATGTATTAGGTTGTGGACGTACATTAATTCAATTAACGGCAGACCGTTTTAAAGGTATTTGTCCGTCTGAAAATGTTTGGGTGGTTACTTCAGAGAAGTATGCAGAAACGGTAAAGGAGCAATTGCCCGAAATAGCAGATGATCATATTTTGCGCGAACCCTGCCGGCGCAATACGGCTCCCTGCATTGCTTATGTGAGCTGGAAAATAAAGGCGCGTAATCCTAAAGCCAACATGGTGGTGACACCCAGTGACCATATTGTCATGAATGTAACCGAATTCCGACGGGTGATAGACTCTGCTATGAAGTTCACTGCCGATTCGGATGCAATTCTGACTTTGGGTATGAAACCTACCCGTCCCGAAACAGGATATGGATATATAGAGGCAGATTTAACTATACCTTCCACTTCCAACAAAGAAGTGTATCGAGTGTATTCGTTTAAAGAAAAGCCCGATTTGGAGACAGCTGAGAGATATATCAAGAAAAATAATTTCTTTTGGAATGCCGGTATTTTTGTATGGAATGTGAGTACGGTTGTAAACGCATTGCGGGTGTATCAACCGGCCATTTCGAAAATTTTCGAAAGATTACTTCCTTACTATTATACGGAACAGGAACAGGAAATGATTAATCAAAATTTTCCGCTGTGTGAAAACATTTCTGTCGATTATGCCATTATGGAAAAGGCGGATGAGATATTTGTTTTCCCTTCCGACTTTGGATGGAGTGATTTAGGCACATGGGGCTCCTTACACGGAAATTTGCCTAAAGATGCTCATAATAATACACAGATAGGGCAAAATATAAAATTATATGAGACACGGAATTGTGTTATCCATACCACGCAGGAGAAAAAGGTGGTGGTGCAAGGGCTTGACGGATATATCGTAGCGGAAAAAGACGACACACTTCTTATTTGCAGACTGAGTGAGGAACAGCGTATTAAGGAATTTTCAGCTGAATGACTAAATTATTCTTTTTAGAGAAAAGGAACTAAATAAATTTTTATAAGTATGAAAAAGGTAGCATTGATTTCAGGTATTACAGGGCAGGACGGCTCATTCCTGGCAGAGTTTTTGATTGACAAAGGCTATGAGGTACACGGTATTTTGCGCCGTTCTTCTTCGTTTAACACAGGGCGTATTGAGCATCTTTATCTTGATGAGTGGGTGCGAGATATGAAGAAGAGCCGTCTGATAAATTTACATTGGGGAGATATGACGGACAGCAGTTCTTTAATTCGAATCATTCAGGCTGTCCGACCGGATGAGATATATAATCTGGCAGCGCAAAGCCATGTAAAAGTAAGCTTTGATGTTCCCGAATATACTGCTGAAGCTGATGCGATAGGCACATTGCGTATGCTGGAAGCAGTTCGTATCTTGGGGCTGGAAAAAAAGACCAAGATTTATCAGGCTTCTACTTCCGAATTGTTCGGACTGGTGCAGGAGGTGCCTCAAAAAGAAACAACTCCGTTTTATCCGCGTTCTCCATACGGCGTTGCGAAACAGTATGGTTTTTGGATTACAAAGAACTATCGTGAAAGCTACGGAATGTTTGCCGTGAACGGCATCTTGTTTAACCATGAAAGCGAACGTCGCGGAGAGAATTTCGTAACACGTAAAATAACATTGGCAGCCTCTCGTATTGCTCAAGGCTTTCAGGATAAATTGTATTTGGGAAATCTCGATTCCTTGCGCGACTGGGGATATGCCAAAGATTATGTGGAATGTATGTGGCTGATTCTTCAGCATGAGACACCGGAAGATTTTGTGATAGCAACCGGAGAGTACCATACGGTGCGTGAATTCTGTACATTGGCATTTAAAGAAGTCGGTATAGAACTGCGTTGGGAAGGAAAAGGGGTGGAAGAAAAAGGAATCGATGTGAACACAGGCAGAGAATTGGTGGCTGTTGATCCCAAGTATTTCCGTCCGGCCGAAGTAGAGCAGTTGTTGGGCGACCCCACCAAAGCGAAAACAATGCTGGGGTGGAATCCACGTAAAACTTCTTTTCCGGAGCTGGTGAAGATTATGGTGCAGCATGATATGAAATTTGTGAAAAAATTGTATTTGAAGGAGCAAATCGGGAAATAATGGAGAAAACGGCCAAGATATATGTGGCAGGCCATCATGGATTGGTGGGTTCCGCTATATGGAATAATTTACAGAAGAAAGGATATACTAACTTAGTAGGTTGTTCTCATAAAGAATTGGATTTGCTTGATGGAGTTGCTGTAAAAACCTTTTTTGACAGAGAACAGCCCGAATATGTTATTTTGGCAGCAGCTCATGTGGGAGGCATTATGGCGAACAGCCTATATCGGGCTGATTTTATCTATCAGAATCTGCAGATTCAGCAGAATGTGATAGGAGAGAGTTTTCGTCACGGAGTGAAGAAGTTGCTCTTCTTGGGTAGTACCTGTATTTATCCCCGCGATGCAGAACAACCCATGAAAGAAAATGCGTTGCTGACTTCTCCGTTGGAATATACTAATGAGCCATACGCCATAGCCAAGATAGCCGGATTGAAAATGTGTGAAAGTTTTAATCTTCAATATGGAACAAATTATATCGCAGTGATGCCTACCAATTTGTATGGACCGAATGACAACTTCCATCTTGAAAACAGCCATGTTCTGCCTGCTATGATTCGTAAAATTCATTTGGCTAAATGTTTGAATGAGTCCGATTGGGGAGCCATACGTAAAGACCTGAGTCTTCGACCGGTAGAGGGCGTAGATGGAACTGCAAGCGAGGGTGAAATACTGTCTGTTTTACATAAATACGGTATCACCGGACCATCGGTCGTGTTGTGGGGAACCGGTAAACCGCTTCGCGAATTTTTGTGGAGTGAGGAAATGGCGGATGCCAGTGTCTACATAATGGAACATGTCAATTTTGAAGATACTTATCAGAAAGGCACAAAGGATGTTCGGAACTGCCATATCAATATTGGCACAGGCAAAGAAATCACCATTGCTGCCCTGGCCGATTTGATAGTGAAGGAAACGAAGTATCAGGGCAAGGTGATTTTTGATTCGACCAAGCCGGATGGTACCATGAGAAAACTGACTGATGTGAGTAAACTGCACGCATTGGGGTGGCACCATCGGATTGATATTGAGGAAGGGGTGCATAAGATGTATCAATGGTATTTATCTTAAAAAAATAGCAGAAGGCCGATTAACTTGAAATGAGTTAGCCGGTCTTCTTTTTGATATAATCCGGAGGGGTAGCAGTGATAATAGGATACAGCCGAAACAATTTACATTTAATTCTGTTAAACATAAGTATCTATCTAACATAGATAATGTTAATTCATTTGCAAAATATTTTTTTTGAATATGATTGCTGATATGCGGAAAAAATAGGATAAATAATTAAAAAAAACTGTTTTATTACGCAGTATTACGCTATATTTGCATTGTCTTAGTATAATGGATGTGTCTATTATTAAATTTATGATAATAGATATGTACTAAAATGCTAATTATGAGTTTTATGAATTCAGAAAAAGAAGCGCTTGATTTACCTGCTATTGTGACAGGTAACGGCGAAGCCTACCCAAAGCAGTGGTTGGCTGTGTACGTCCGCCTTTATCACGAGAAGAAAACAAGTGCTCGCCTAAACACTATGGGAATTGAAAATTTTCTTCCGATACAAGAAGAAATTCATCAATGGAGTGACCGCCGGAAAAAAATATCCAGGGTATTGATTCCTATGATTGTATTTGTTCATGTAGATGCTTTGGAGCGGAAGAAAGTGCTTGAATTATATTCGGTGAATCGGTATATGGTGAATCGTGGCGAAAGTGTGCCGTTGGTCATACCCGATGAACAAATGGAGCGATTTCGGTTTATGCTCGATTATTCGGACAGTGCCATTTCGCTCAACGATCCTTCTTTGATACCCGGTGAAAAAGTGCGGGTAATAAAAGGGCCTTTATCGGGATTAAAAGGAGAGTTGGTTACTGTAGACGGAAAAACCAAGGTTGCCGTTCGTATTGCAGCATTGGGATTTGCTTCTGTAGAGATGCCCATAGGATATATAGAAAGACTTAATAACTAGACACAAAAACTAAAAGAATGGACGTAATTTCGCAAAGAAAGAAAACAACCTTTGTTGTCTCATTATCCCATTGGGGTAATGGTAGGTACTATCATATCTGTCGTTTAAATTATGATTTATCTCGTAGTGAGAATACTTATTCTTTGGTTTTATAATTTGAATTATGATGGATCATTTGATAATTATCTTAATAGGCTTCGTGCTGGCTATCAGTTTGGCACGTATTATTATTCCCAATATTATCATCATTTCGAGAAGGAAAGGATTGTTTGATCTTCCTGATGGAAGAAAGGTTCATAGACGTCCCATTTCGCGCTTGGGCGGAGTTTGCTTTTTCCCCACCATACTTTTTGCTGTTACGTTTTTGGTGGCATTATGCAAGAAGGCGGGATGGTTTTTCTGGATGGATGGTACCACTCAATTTCCGGAACTTTTATTGTTGTGTAGCGGTTTGACCCTGCTTTTCATTGTCGGTATTGCCGATGATTTAGTAGGAGTACGCTGGCGTCAGAAGTTTCTGGTACAGATTTTTGCGGCAGCTATGTTCCCATTGGCAGGTTTATATGTGAATGATTTTTATGGGATGTTTGGTATTTATTCCATTCCTGTATACATCGGAGTACCCTTGTCTATTTTGCTAGTTGTATTTATTACAAACGCCATCAATTTAATTGATGGTATAGACGGTTTGGCTTCCGGGCTTAGCATTGTCGCCCTGTTTGTATATGGTAATTTATTTATATATAATGGACTTTGGCTATACAGTCTTTTAGCCTTTACTACTATCGGTGTGTTACTTCCTTTCTTTTATTACAATGTATTTGGTCAGGCAGAGCGTGGCAAAAAGATATTCATGGGAGATACCGGCAGTTTGACTTTAGGTTTTATTCTCAGTTTTCTGACAATTAAATATACAATGAACCAATATGTAATGATGAATTTCAATTATAATGGTGCCATATTGGTTGCATTCAGCGTATTACTGGTTCCATGTCTGGATGTAATTCGTGTTGTCATCCGCAGAGTGCGTAATGGTAAAAGTCCTTTTTTGCCGGACAAAACGCATATTCATCATAAATTTCTTGCCATGGGATTTACTGTCAGAAAAGCGATGATAACTATTTTGTTCATTTCTTTTTTGTTTAGTTTAAGTAATATTCTCTTGGTTAGCTATGTTGATAATACACTGTTATTTATTGTGGATGTAGCAGTCTGGACAGGGATGCATATATATATGGATAAAGTGATTGAGAAAAAGAAAGTTGAAAAATAAATTGAGCAATAATATAGCATAGTTATATGTCGGAGTCTTTAAAAAGCAAAACAGCTAAAAGTGTTTTATGGAGTGCCATTGAACGCTTTTCAGTACAAGGTATACAATTTTTTTTGAGTATTATAATTGCAAGACTAGTGCTTCCTTCTGATTATGGTATGATTGCAATGGTCATGATTTTCTTATCAATAGCTCAAACTTTGATAGATAGTGGTTTCTCTACAGCGCTGATACAAAAGCAAGATAGAAATGATGAAGATTATTCTACTGTATTTTATTTTAATTTAGCTCTTGGAATACTCCTCTATATTGTACTTTATTGGGTAGCTCCTTTTATAGCGTCTTTTTATAATTTGCCAGTTTTGACAATCGTTATTCGAATTATAGGTTTAAATTTGATTTTTATTTCATTATCTATAATTTATAGAGCTAAATTAACAATAGAATTAGATTTTCGGAAACAGGCACTTATATCATTAATATCAGTTCTTATAAGTGGAGTGTTAGGGATTTATTTTGCATATAGGGGATGGGGAGTTTGGGCATTAGTTATTCAGTCCTTATTAAATAATTTCCTTAACTCATTCCTTTTATGGATGTTAACTTCTCATATAATGCTTAATTGTTTTTCAATGTCATCTTTTAGGCAGCTTTTTGGATTTGGCTCAAAATTGTTATTAGCTGGTCTACTTAATACAATATATATGAATTTATATACTTTGGTTATAGGAAAGAGATATGATTCGACAGCATTAGGTTATTATAATCGTACTTCTACTATTGCTCAATTTCCATCTAATAATTTATCGAATATTATTAATAGAGCTTTGTTCCCGATATTTTGTCAATATCAAAATGATTCTCAATGTTTATTCTCAATGTATAAAAAGGCTATTCAGTTAACGACGTTTTGTGTGTTTCCTTTAATGGCTATTTTGTTGTGTTATTCAGATTCATTGATATTTGTTCTGTTAGGAGAGAAGTGGATAGAATCTTCTTCTATTTTGAAAATTCTTTGTTTAGCATATATTGCAAATCCTGTAATGATATTGATGGTTGAAATAATAAATGTTTGTGGTAGGAGTGACTTGTCCTTAAAAGGGGAATATTTGAAGAAATTAGTATCAATTATTTTGTTATTATCTACAATGCCGTTTGGAATAAAAATAATGTGTTTTGGATTAGTCGTTTATTCTGTTTTTGATTTTTTTATCATGTTTCGTCTTTTGAAAAGAGTTCTGCCATTAGTCACTATGAAGGAGCATTTAAAATTATTATTTCCAGTCTTTTGCTTATGTTGTTGCATAATATTGGTTAGTATATTAATTAATAATATTATAAGTTTGCCAATCATACAATTGTTCGTTGGCTTAATTGTTAGTATGATATTATGGATTTTGATATCTAGTGTATGCAAATTTTCAGAGTATATTTTTATAAAGGAGACTATTGTACGTTATTTCTGTTTTTTAAGAAAATAGTAAAATGAAAGTATTATTTGATTTCTCTACTTTTAAAGAACGCCCATGTTGTAGTATGGATATTTATGCTATAAGACTACTCAATGGTTACAAAACTTTTAAATATGATTATGAATTATGTATATTAGTTTCTAATATTGGTTACCCATATTTATCTTCCTTATTTCCTGATTATGAATATGTTATTGTGGATTTTGTTGCAAATAGAAATTTATTCCATCGTGTGTTAAGATATGCGAATATAAGAAATGCAGTTAGATGGATTAAGACTATTAATTCTTTATCAGTTGATGTCGTTTTATGTCCATATACAGATATAGAGAAAATATGGAGAATCAAACCTCATAGGTTACAGGTTATTCATGATATACATGGACGTTATGTAACGAAAGGAATAGAAAAACTGAAACATATAATTTATACTCCTTTTCTTTTAAGAAGTTCTGACTCCATTATTGCTATATCAGAATTTGTGAAGGATGAAATAATGTTGCATTATAGTAATATGGTGAAACATAAGAAACTGTATAGGGTATATAATAGTGTTATTATTTCTAATGATTATGCTGAATATAAATTATCTAGTAAATTGTATATATTATATGTTAATGCGATAAGAGAATATAAGAATATATATACCTTAATAAAGGCATTCAATGAGTTGAAAGATGTAGTTACGCATAATTTAGTGATTGTTGGCAAAAGAAATGATTATTGGGAACGAGTGATAATACCTTATATTAAAGAGAAGAACCTTCTTTCCCGAATTGAATTAATTGAATATGCTACAGATGCTGAATTAAATTATTTATATAAAAACGCGGCTGTGTTTGTTTCTCCATCTTTATATGAAGGTTTTGGATATACTCCAATAGAGGCCGCAATGCATGCTATTCCTGTTATAACAACTAAAACGTCTTCCCTTTATGAGGTTACTCATGGTAAGGTTTATTATTATGATCCACCACAAAATGAATTTCAATTATCTAAATTATTAAAGCAGGTATTACTAACCCCTCCTTCTAAACAGGAATTATTAGAGATATCAAAGGACTTTAGAGAGTTGTATAAACCCTCTTCTCAAGTTCGAAATATAGATTGTGTTATCCGGAAATGTATTAATTAGTTGTAATATGAGAATTGGTATTTTATATATTGCATTAGGAAATTATCATGTTTTCTTTGATGATTTTTATCATACTTCAGAGAAATATTTTTTAGCTAATGTGGAAAAGTATTATTATGTTTTTACTGATTATAAGGAGTTTGATTCAAAAAAATATCCTAATGTACGTTTTATTGAGTATGAAAATTTGGGATGGCCTTATAATACATTAATGCGATTTCATATGTTTTATTCGATAAAAGAGGAGATTATTGATAATGATTACCTTTTTTTCTTTAATGCTAATGCTCTATTTGTGACACATATTGAAGCTGATATACTACCAGATGAAGAGCACAATAATTTGGTCGGTGCAATTCATCCAGGATATCGGGGAATGAAACCGGAAAAATATCCGTATGAAAGAAATAAATGTTCTGCTGCATATATATCTTACGACGAGGGAGAATATTATTTTCAAGGATGTTTTTTTGGAGGAAAGCAAAATGAGTTTATTAAATTAACAGAGTATTGCATGAATAATATAGATTATGATATGAAAAATGGTATTATGGCAGTATGGCATGATGAATCTCATTTGAATAGATATTTTATAGATTTCAAGCCTAAGGTTTTGGACAGTAATTATATATTTCCAGAGGATTTACCATTAAAAAATATGAAAGTAATGATTTTAATGCGTGATAAAAGGAAATATGGTGGTCATAATTCATTACGTGGTATAAGAAAAGGGATAATTACTTCAATAATAAAGCGTATTTTTCATCAAAAATGAATGTCATATTTTTACAAGGAGGATTAGGCAATCAAATGTTTCAATATGCTTTTTATTTAGCATTAAAACATAAGCATTTTGATGTAGAGTGTGATATTAGTATGCTTCTTCATCAGAAGCAGCATAATGGCTATGAACTTAGTAGATTATTTGGTATTCAATTGAATAAAGATTGTTACTTGTTTAATATTGTAAGACTATATTATTATTGTAGAACTCATCAGAATAATTTGCTTTGTAGTGTTATATTAAACATACTGAGAAGAATGAACTATGAATTGGTTTTAGATACAGCTCCTTCTAGTTTCTTTTCTGATATAGTTAAAACTCGGAAAAACTTATTTTTAGGGTATTGGCAATCTGAATTTTTTTTTAAGGAAATAAAGAATGATATATTTCATGCTTTTACGTTTAAAATAGAACTTTTATCTTTAAAGACTTTATCTGTTCTTGAAGATATTAAAAGGGGGAATAGTGTATCTGTACATATTAGAAGAGGAGATTATTTATTACCCGAAAATTTACAATTATATGGAAATATATGTACAATAGAGTATTATCAAAAGGCATTGACTGTTATTTGTGAAAGAGTTAGTCAGCCAAGTTTTTTTGTTTTTTCTAATGATATTGCTTGGGTGAAAGAGCATATTAATATTCCTAATTCTATTTATGTGAATTTTAATAGTGGTTCTGATTCTTGGCAAGATATGTTTTTAATGAGTCAGTGTAAACATAATATTATAGCTAATAGTAGTTTTAGTTGGTGGGGAGCATGGCTTAATAGAAACACTAATAAAATAGTGATTACTCCTTCTCGTTTTATTAACTTAGAGGAGAATTCAGATATAATTCCTGATACATGGATACGTATATGAATGATATAAAAGTCAGTGTAATATTGCCAGTTTTTAATGCAGAAAAGACCTTAAAAACAGCAATAGATAGCATATTAGAGCAAACGTATAAGAACTTTGAATTAATAATCATTAATGATGGGTCTAACGATTTATCTGAGGCTATTATAAAAGAGTATAAGGACCATAGACTTCAGTATTTTGTTAATGAAGTTAATAAAGGGCTTATATACACTTTAAATAAAGCAGTTTCCTTATGTAAAGGTGAATATATTGCAAGAATGGACTCTGATGATATTTCAGCGAAAAATCGTTTGGAAACTCAAGTTAGATATTTAACTTTACATCCAGACATTTTGGCTGTTGGTACTGCTAGAAGTATATTTGGTGAAAATGTGAAACGAAAGATACAGTGTTTTCCAGAAGACTTTGATGATATTAAAGCGTATATGTTTTTAGCTTGCCCGATTGTTCATCCTTCTGTCATGATGAGAAGAGATGTTTTTTTCAAGTATAATATTCGATATGACGAACATTATCGTAATATGGAAGATTATAAATTATGGTATGATATAATGCAAATAGGCAAAATAGCTAATATTTCTGAGCCCCTTTTATTTTATAGAATATCAAAAGAACAAGTATCTACAAAATATAAGGTAAATCAGATGATTGGAAATAAGTTATTTAGAAGGGAAATAATGTCAACGTATCTATTATCTAAAGGAATAAATATAGATGAGAGAATAATTAATTGGGAGCTTATACATGAAATCTCTCATTTAAAATTGCAGACAATAGATGATGCTAAAATGATAGCATCAATTCTTTTTGTGTGCTGTTTGTCAGTTCATGATAACAAAGGATTAGGGTTGATTAAATTTTTATATTCATTAGTATGGACTAAAAGATTTTTTCATTGTAAATATATTGGAGGTATTATTATTCATTATTTGCATTTAAAACGGCTTGATTATTTATCTATTTAAATGAAAAAGTATAAACTATATTGGACATTATTAACTATTAATGCTGGATTACCATTAGATAAGCTAGTGGTATTTATGTTATCTATATTATATTATTTTCAAAATAGTAAAAGTTTTAGAGCAAAAGCACTTGTTGTTTTTTGTATACTTTTTATGTTGGCTTTCACTTCTTTTATAGTAAATGCTGATCGTAATATCTTAATATTTTATCCATTTCTATTTTTCTTTTTAGCAGTTTTAGCAGGAAATGCGGAGGCAAATGTAAAGTTGATCCAGAATTCTTTGCTTGTAAGCATATTTTGGGGAATATTCTCGGCAATATTAGCATTGATTGGTATCCATACGATTGGAAGTCTTTCTTTAATAGAGAAAGGTATGCCTTTTTTATTTGCTCCTGTTGGTTTTAGTCCTACAGTACAAGTTTATGGTACTCTTTGTGTTTGTTGGTTGATTATTGCTATGGAAACAAAGCAAAAGAGAGGATGGGTATTTTATTTGGTACTAATTGCATCTATACTAACATTTAATAGGGCTACATGGATTTTTTTATTTCTTTTGCTTACAATATACCATAAAAAGTATGCCATAGGATTATTTTTTATTGGTGTAGTAATAGTGTCCTGCATTGAATTAGTTCAGAATGTTTTGTTTTCTATTTCTACATTGTCTTCGCGTGGAGAATTGCGGGCGGGGGCTGAGCTCTCATATTGGAAGTCGAATGATTTCTTTGTTTATTTGTTTGGGAAAGGTACTCATCTGACTTCAGAAAAGATTGCCAGGCATACGATTTGGGGAAGGCAATATATAGAAAATGGTTGGGATTTTATTTTTCATACATATGGGATTATTGGTTTTATTGTTTATACTTGTATAATTATATCACTTTTATATGTTATTTGGAGGCGGGGTGCAGGAAAATTTTCTATACTTATCATTTACTATTATTTTGTAGAACAGATTTTGACTAATGAATTCTTGGCATCATCATTTTGCTTTTTTACTACTATAATATTGATTCTATCCAAGAAGAATAATTTATCACTTTCTTCAAAACATATTTTAATTTAAATTTATAATGAAATCAGTTCTTTTTATACACCCATCATCGGAGTTATATGGTTCAGATAAGATATTAATTTGTATTTTGAGAAATTTTCAAAATTATTCAAAAATATTAGTATTGCCTAAATCCGGTCCTTTAGTGGAAGTTATTCAGAAAGAATGTCCAGATATTATGATATATATATGTCCCTTTTTGCCACTTATAGCTAAAAAGAATCTTAAGGTAAGTGGAATAGTTGCTTTTATTGGATCTTTATGGAAATTTAGAAAATTTCTTGTTGAGAATAAAATATCGAAAGTGGATATATTGTATTTGAATACATTAGCTGTGATCCCATTACTTTTTTATTTTAATTATAAGATCACTAAAAAAATTCTTCATGTACATGAGATTTTGCCAAATACCTTTTTTTTGCATAAGATAATAAATAAAATAGCACTGAAATATTCTCATGCTTTAATCTGTGTATCTAAAGCGGTATTACAAAATATGGAAGAGGCTTCTCCTCAATATAGAAGTAAGTTACATTTAGTACATAATGGGATATCATTTGCTAAGTGTATAGAAGTGCATAATGATTTCTTAAAAGTGGATACTCATTTGATTAATTTTGGTTTAATAGGGCGAATTAAGCCTATCCAAAAAGGACAAAACTTACTCTTACAGGCATTGTGTTTATTACCAAAAGATATATTAGAACGAGCACACTTTTATTTGGTAGGTAGCCCGGTAAAAGGACAGGAATATATGCAAGATGAGTTGCTTGAAAATATAGAAAAGATGGGATTAAAAAAATATGTTACCATAATTCCCTTTATTAAGGAAATAGAATCTGTCTATGCTAATATTGATGTTTCATTAGTACCTTCGACTTTGGCTGATTCATTTCCAACAACGATTTTGGAAAGTATGTATTTTAAAAAAATGGTTATTGGCACTCGTATTGGAGGTATTCCTGAAATGATTATTGATGGAGTAACTGGTTTTATTGTTGATAAAAACTCTCCCTTGGAATTGAGTGAAAAAATATCATATTGTGTTATTCATCCTGACGAAGTAATTTCTAAAGGTATTCAAGGTAAGATTTATTTTGATAAATATTTTTCGATTGATTGCTTTAATGAACGTTATATGGCATGCATAAACAAATTGTTATAAACTAGTTGTTATATATGAGAAAAGTTGCAATTATTGGTACGGTTGGAGTACCCGCTAACTATGGTGGATTTGAAACTTTAGTTGAAAATATTATTGGCGAATATTGTCCAAATGAAATTCAATATACTGTGTATTGTAGTAGCAAGGCATATAATCATAAGCTGAGTTCATATAAAAATGCAAAGTTACAATATTTAAATTTAAGTGCTAATGGTGTACAAAGTATAGTGTATGACATAGTTAGTTTATTAAAGGCTACTTCTCATAATGATATTATATTAGTTTTAGGAGTTTCTGGTTGTTGTTTCTTGCCCATATATCGTATCTTTAGTAAAAAGAAGTTAGTGATAAATATTGATGGTCTTGAACATAGAAGGGAAAAATGGAGTAAATGGGCTCGGCGCTTCCTTAAGTTCTCGGAAAAAATGGCTATAAAATATGGAGATATTATAGTGACAGATAATAAAGGTATTCAGGATTATGTAAAAAGCGAATATAATCAAGTGTCTGAGCTAATAGAATATGGCGGTGACCATGTAAAATCTTTGCCCGAAAAATCTAAATCAAATCGAATATTGAATGAATATAATTTGATAGAAAAGGAGTATTCTTTTTCTGTATGCCGAATAGAACCTGAAAATAATGTACATATAGTCTTAGAAGCTTTTAAGCAGTCGGGTAAAAAAATAGTGTTTGTAGGAAATTGGTCAAAAAGCGATTATGGTGTAGCTTTATTAAAAAAATATGAAAATGAATCTAACATAATTCTTCTTTCTCCTATTTATGATTTGAAAATATTGGGGGTGTTACGATCTAATTGTTTGTTCTATATCCATGGTCATAGTGCAGGTGGAACAAATCCTTCTTTAGTTGAGGCTATGTTTTTTGCAAGACCTATTTTGGCTTTTGATGTAGTTTATAATAGAGAAACTACAGAGAACTGTGCGGATTATTTTTCTTCTATAGATACTCTAGTTACATTGTTGAATAAAACACCTGTTACATATGAAAGAAATGGAAAAAAGATGTTAGAGATTGCGAAGCAACGATATATTTGGAAATCGATAGTTGATAGATATGTAAAATTATTTTAGTTTTGCTTTGATATAATTTCAATGTATGATGAAAAAGTTTTCTTACTAGAACAAATCTCTTCTCTCCATTGTTAAGACTACCAATTTAATTTATAAATAGTGGTCCAACAATGAGTAAATATTTTAAGTTGAGCATATTTTTATGCTTTTTCTTGCCGACAATATCATTTGCACAGGTAAAGGATACCAATAATAACACCTTTGCTTCCTTCATTTGCAAGTTCATTAATGAGAGAGGTTTGATAAAGTGTCGCACGGTAAGTGAGGGTAATTTTCTTACTCTTGTGAATAGAGCAGATAAGCCGGTGAATGTGATGTGCACTTGGTATCCTTTTACAGAAAGTGGTGCTTATAAATTCTCACGGAAAGAATTGATTGACCGGAGAAGGAAGAAAGTTGATTTTGTATTAATAGGATACGGACAGAAACCGAATAATCCGATGCTCTATTATCTGGTACCCGTTTCTAAGGTGAAGCGGAAGATGAGTGAGAATGCTTTGAGAAAGTATCAGGTCGGAATACCGGTATGTGACTTGAGCTTTGCTGACTAAGAATAAAGCCCCAAATAGTACGGAAAGAAAAGTTTAGAAAAACTCCTTTCACACAAAATGCGCTGTAAAACATTGATTTATAGCGCATTTGTGTGAAGGGGGTTATCTCATTTCTATCACCTGATAGAGATTGCCGGTGCGCGTATGTATCCTTTCTACTCCAAGTGACATCAATACTTTACTGAAACTAGCCGGAGATGCCTGCTTTAATGCATGGGGATAGCGCTTCTTGATACATAGGAAGATTTCTGCTGCCGACAGTTCCATATACGTTTCATCAGGTTGTGCCGCCCGGAAACAACAATTAAATATGCTCTCTTCTGTTGATTGTCTGTAAAATTCCCGGTTATGGAAATTGATTTCCGCTTCTTCGTCACTGTCAAACCAATAACGCTTCCCACGCAACAGCTCTGTTTTTAACTGGGCATAGATTTGTGAATGTATGATATCTTCTGTATTGATTTTCTCTTCCACTTCGATACAGATAAAACGGCGGCTTCCCGAAGGATCGGTCAGAATATCCTTGCGGTTGGATGTACCGGCAAACGAAGCGATTCGAGGCAGTTTGGAGAAGCTCTTTTGATATGATTTGATGAAACTCAGGCTTGCCATCTGCATCAGATTCTTTAATAAAGGCATCTTCTTGGTGGTTTCCTTGTCAAATTCATCCATACATATCAGCCCATATTCCGATAATTTACGAGTGGCCTGTCCCTTGGAATTCAGGTTGAAGTCATCGGTATAATAGTTTTGCAATTCGGGCGGTACCAGCATTTTTATATACGTGGATTTTTGTTTTCCTTGTTTCCGACTGACCAGAATGGGGGCTACGCTATTGGCATGGGTGTTGTCCAGTCCCATCCATTGGGCTACCATTGCCAACATCCATCGGTGGAAACTCCGTATCCAGTAATCATCGGTAGAAACACGCTGTGCCAAGTCGGTCAGCCGGTCTGTGCCGTCCCATAACGGAAGTTCCTGCATATAGAGCAGGAAAGGGTGATAACTGCCGGTTTGTGTGGAGTAAATAAAACGGTTGACGTCCTTATCCCAACAATTTATTCCTGCTTTGCGGACTGCAATGCAGATGGAGTTCAAGTCTCGTTGGCTCAGCGGAGTGAAAGGCAAAGTACCGTGCGTGCGGTATTCGGTTATTTCGTTCATTCGGTTAAAGCGGAAATCATAGTGGCGTTTCAGGTAAGATTCCATCTGCAAAATGGCATCCAGTATAGGGTCAGTGGACGGAGCCATTTTTCGGGCACACATTTCTTTTAAAGATTCATTCTCTTTTCTCAGCTTTTTCAAGTTCCTTTTGCTCATTTTTCTTTGTTTTTGGGTTTCTATGCGGCTAAGTTACAACCTTGGGAGAGGGGTTTGCAAATATTTCGCAGCTTTAGCAGATATTTTTCCGTTTATCGGAAATAAATGCCTGACGTGGTGTCTGTCTGTCTTTTTTTTGTTACCTTTATGCTGTAAATGATATCGTTCCACTTGGCTGGCACGACCATTCTACCTGGGTGGAGCGAGCATGTCAGCCGGGTGGGATGGTCATTTCATCCGGCTGAAACGATGAGGAAAAAACGTATGAAATAGTCAGTAAAAGGAGAAGATTATGAAGGTGGAATATGATTTGTATAAGAGCCCTCCCCGTGAAGTGGATGGGAAGGAGGTGGTGCATCTGCACGCCCGTGTAGCCAGGTCAAAAACGATTAGTATTTGGAGTTTGGGAGATGACATACAGAAAGCGACCAGTTTGACAAAGAGTGATTTGAGGGCAGTGTTGTGCGAAATGAGTGACCGTTTTGTGGAAGAACTGCAAAAAGGTAATTGTGTGCATATCGACGGTATAGGTTATTTCCAGATGACATTATCGTGTCCGGGCGATGTGGAGAAGGAAGGAGAAGTGCGTGCGGAATCCATCCGTTTTAAGTCGGTGGTGTATAAGCCGGAGAAGGCTATATGCGGTAAATTGGAGGGACTGAAGTTTATCCGTTCCGAAAGAGGGGGACATACGAAGAATTATTCGGATATCGAACTGATGGGGATACTGAGTGACTATTTTAAATACAACAGTTACATCACTCGTCTTGAATTGGAGCGTGTATGCGGCATGACGCGTAGTACGGCTTATCGTCGTATAAAGTCTTGGATGGCGAGGAATATGTTAGAGAAGGTTGTCGGTATTGATGCTTATCGTCCGGTGCCGGGAGTATTTAGAGTTTCACGTTAATCCGCTTATTATAAGCGGATTAACGTGCTGTTAGGTGTGAAAGCACCTTTATGAATTACTTTACTCCACAGCTTTCAGGGCTGCTTCGTAGTTGGGTTCTTGAGTGATTTCGGGTACTAATTCCGTATATACCACTTTGCCTTCCGGGTTGATGACCACTACCGAGCGGGCCAGAAGTCCTGCCAAAGGTCCGTCTGTCATCAGTACGCCGTATTTTTGTGCGAAATCGGAAGTATATCGGTAGTCGGACAAGGGAACGACGTTGGCGATGCCTTCTGTGGTACAGAAGCGTCCCTGTGCGAAAGGCAAATCTTTTGAGATGGCCAGTACCGTCACATTCGGGAGGTTGGCTGCCAATTGATTGAATTTACGCACAGAGGTGGCGCATACGCCTGTGTCCATACTCGGAAAGATATTGAGTACCAAATACTTTCCTTTTCCGTCTTTCAATGTATAATTACTTAAATCACCTTTTACCAATGTAAATTCGGGTGCGGGAGTTCCTACTTTTACAAATTCGCCGGCTAATGTTACCGGTGTGCCTTTGAATGCTGTTTTTGCCATAATTTTATTGTTTTAGTTCTGATATTGTAATTATAACAAACGTAAGTAGAAAAAGGTTCACTTATTTTCGTCCTTTGTAAATAAGGAAGCCCACTACCAATACACCAATAGCAATGAAGCAGTAGCCCAATTCGTGGCTGTACTCGGTTACTGTGCTCAGAAGTTGTTCTTCGGGTACCACTGATTGCAGATAATAGCCGATTGCCGCCAGGATACAGTTCCAGATGCCTGCACCTAATGTAGTGTAGAGCAGAAAAGTGGACAGCTTCATTTTGGCTAGGCCGGCAGGAATTGAAATCAACTGGCGTACTGCCGGAATGAGGCGGCCGATAAAGGTGGAAAGAGCACCGTGCTTGTCGAAGTAATGCTCGGCGTTCTGTACTTTTGCCTCGTCTATCAGACACATGTGACCGAAACGGCTGTTGGCAAATTTGTATACCAAGGGTCGGCCGACAAAGTAAGCAATGTAATAATTGATGATGGCACCGATATTGGCTCCTATGGTGGCGAAAATAACTACCAGAAATACATTCAGGTCACTATTTCCTCCTGCAGCTTTATAAGCGGCCGGGGGAACCACCACTTCCGACGGGAAGGGGATAAAAGAGCTTTCAATGGCCATTAATAACGTAATAGTCCAATAATTAAGGTGATCTAAGCACCATTGGATAAATGCAACTGATTCCATGATTAATTAATTATAAGAAATTATCTAAGTCTACTTTTCCATTATTGACACTGTCTTTCAGGTTACGCATTAATTCGTTAAAGCGTGTATCGCTCAGTATAGAGTCGCTTGTGCCCAGGTTGCTGTACGCATCGGGCAGTTCGTGCTTCATCTTTGCGATGTAATGCATGCAGGAGATGGCTTCTTCCAGATAGAAATAGCAATAGGCCAGAAAGAAATAAGTGGCGGGTGCATTGTCGGGAAACTCACGGTTTATTTGTTCGTAGTATTGTGCGGCAAGCTTGAAGTTCTGTGTGTCGAAACAAGCAGCGCCGATAGTGAACAGATAGTCCAGCCGTTCGTCTTCCATGATTAAGTTCAATGCCTGTCGGAAATATAGTTCTCCTTTGGCCTGGTTTTCTGCTTTGGCAGTCTCGTCATTGCATGCTTTGGCTTCCATCAGGAAGAATCGTCCTGCAACGATAAGCGTATCGGGGTCGTTCTCGTTCAGTTCCAAAGAACGCCGGATGGATGCTTGTCCCACGCCGATATGCTTCAGGGCGGCATGGCATAAAGCTATGTCGCCATATAGTTCGGACAGTTCGTATTTGCTTAATGCGTCTTTATTGTCCAGCAGTGCTTCTATATAATAGATGGAGGAGGTATAATCCTGCATCTCAAAATAGGTCTTTGCCAATGCCAGATAAGCACGTGTTTTATTTTCTTGTTGCTCTGCCAGGCGGAGATAGTAATCACAGGATTTTTGAAGTTCACCGCTTTGTTGGTAGCAAAAGGCTTTAAGCGTCAGTGCCTCCGCATTGCTGTCATCGATGGCCAGTGCGAAGTCTATGGCTTCGTGTGCCTCTTCATAGTCATTGGTGCTCAAGTAGCATTTGCCCAAACTGTTCCAATGATTGATGGAGTAGGGATAGCAGTCGAGTGTGGCTTGCAGAAGAGGAATGGCCGCTTCGGGATTATTGAAAGTGATATAAAAGTCACACAATAGGTCTCTGAACTTCTGGCTTTTTTGGGAAAGGGAGGCAAGATCGTATGTTTCGCCCACGTGCTTGATCCATTTCTTTGCCAAAGCTTCCTGATTGGCATCTATATAAGCGAGGATAATATCGATAAGGGTTTCCAGTTTTCCTTCTTCGTAGGCAGCTAGTTCTTCGAATACATGGTCGGCTTCTTCCATGCGTTTTTCTTCCATCAACAAATCGGCTTTCAAGAACCTCACCTCGCGATCCGACCGGTCTTCAATCAAGTCCATAACCATATATGCTTCGTCCAGCCTGCCTTTCATGGCCAGGGAACGGGCACGAAAAATCAAGGCATCCGTATCGTTGGGATGCAGTTGTAAAGCAAAGTCTATTGCGGCTTCTGCTTCTATTTGTCTTCCTTTTGAAGCATAATATTCGGCGATGTCTGTCAGTTCGTCAGCATCAAAATAAGCGGGGGTATGGTTTTTCACCATACCCTCGTATTTTTCTAACGCTTCTTTAAATTCCGGGTCTTCAAAATAGGAAGACAGGTCATTATTCATAAGCAGTTTTTTATTTATTAATTTTACTCCAGGTATCTTTTAAAGATACGGTACGATTGAACACCAAGTGTTCGGGCGTGGAGTCTTTATCTACATTGAAGTAGCCGATGCGCTGGAACTGTAAGTAATCCAGTGGTTTGGCTTCTGCAAGGTATTTTTCTACATAACATTCGGTCAGAACATGCAATGAATCCGGGTTGATCATTTCTTTCATGGCTTCCAGTGCATCGCATTTCTTGGCTTCGCGGATGGCAGCCATTTCGTCACGTGGGTTTTCTACCTTCCATAGGCGGTCATACAGGCGTACTTCTGCTTTCAGGCAGTGAGCGCAGCTCACCCAATGCAGTGTTCCTTTCACTTTGCGACTGCTGCCGGGCATGCCGGTTTTGGTATCGGGGTCGTATTCGGCATATACTTCTATTATGTTGCCCTCTTCGTCTTTCTTGCAACCGGTGCATTTCACAATGTATGCATTTTTTAGGCGGACTTCTTGTCCCGGAGTCATACGGAAGTATTTCTTCGGAGCGTCTTCCATAAAGTCTTCGCGTTCCATCCAAAGCTCACGGCTGAACTCGATGGTATGTGTGCCGGCTGTCGGGTCTTCGGGATTGTTGATGGCTTCCATCTCTTCCACTTGTCCTTCCGGGTAGTTGGTGATGATAAGTTTCACCGGATTGATTACGGCGGATACGCGAGTGGCACGGGTGTTCAAGTCTTCGCGCACCGCACTCTCCAACAGCGCGAAGTCGTTCAGGGCGTCGTATGTGGTGTAACCGATTTTGTCAACGAAGTTGCGGATGGACTCAGGAGAATAACCACGGCGGCGGAAACCGCAGAGGGTCGGCATACGGGGGTCGTCCCAACCGTTTACTAAGTGTTCCTTTACCAAAATCAGCAGGTTACGCTTGCTCATCAGCGTGTAGTTCAGGTTCAGTTTGTTGAACTCGTACTGGTGAGGGCGGTTGTTGTCCAAGTCTTTTCCTTCTTTTACCCAATCCACAAACAGGTCGTAGAGCGGACGGTGAGGAACGAATTCCAGTGTACATAAAGAGTGGGTTACACCTTCGAAAAAGTCGCTCTGGCCGTGGGCAAAGTCATACATGGGGTATGCTTTCCATGTTTCGCCTGTGCGGTGATGGGGTGTTTTTACTACGCGGTAGATAATAGGGTCGCGAAAGTGCATATTGGGGCTTGCCATATCTATTTTGGCACGCAACACCATCTTTCCTTCTTCTATTTCTCCGGTGTTCATCTTTTGGAACAGTTCGAGTGTCTCCTCTATAGGGCGGTTGCGGTAAGGGCTTTCTACACCCGGCTGGGTGGGCGTGCCTTTCTGTGCGGCAATCACTTCGGAGCTCTGTTCGTCTATATAAGCTTTTCCTTCCTTGATGAGACGGATGGCGAAGTCCCACAATTGCTGGAAGTAGTCGGATGCATAATATTCATTTCCCCATTGGAATCCGAGCCATTGGATATCTTCCTTGATGGCTTCCACATATTCCATGTCTTCTTTGGTCGGGTTGGTGTCGTCGAAACGCAGGTTACATACTCCACCATAGCGTGCGGCTATCCCAAAATCCAGGCAAATGGCCTTGGCATGACCGATGTGGAGATAACCGTTGGGCTCAGGCGGGAAACGGGTTTGGACCTTTCCTCCGTTTTTACCTTCCTTCAGGTCGTTCTCTACTGCCTGTTCGATGAAGTTCAGACTTCTCTTTTCTGTAGCTTCTGTAGCGTTCATTTCAGTCATAGTGATATTAATTTTACACTTTAAGGTGCAAAAATACGTATTCTTTTTGGGATATGCGTTATTTCACGGGAATATATCCTCCCTTTTTTATAATATTTTGCCCCGCAGGGGAAAGTACATACTCGATGAAAGGGCTGACTTTCGCTTTGTCGGACACATTATAATAATAGTAGAGCGGACGCACTACAGGATATTGTCTTTTGGTTCCGTTTTCCATGGTGGGGAGTACATAGTGTTTTCCTTCGTCATACGAGACGGCTATCGGCTTGACACGGTCGGACAGATAGGCAAGACCTACATATCCGATAGCTCCTTTGGTTTGGCTGACGGACTGGATGACGGCGCCGGTTGCCGGCATGGAGAGGCTGCCGCTCATATAGTTCTTGTTTTTTAGGACGCTTTCTTTAAAGAATTCGTATGTTCCCGAAGAGGTTTCGCGAGAATAGACAATGATTTTCATATCGGGGCCTCCCACTTGCTTCCAGTTTACAATTTTTCCGCGGAAGATGCCTTCCAATTGTTGCCGGGTGAGGCGGCTGACAGGGTTGTCCGGGTGGACGATGATGGCAAGGGCATCGTAAGCGATAATTACTTCTTTTACTTCTTGTCCGGCAGCTTTCAACTTCATTTTTTCACTGAACTTGATGGGGCGTGAAGCCATGGCGATATCGGTGGTATGGTCCATGAGGGCGGATATGCCGACTCCGGTCCCGCCACCGGTGACGGTTACCCGCTGCTCGGGGTGAGTGTTCATAAATATTTCTGCAGTCTCTTGTGAGACAGGTAATACGGTGTCGCTGCCTTTGATGCGTTGTGCGGCAGTGTGCAGGCTGCAAATTGATAAGACAAAGAAAAACAGGGCTTTTAACTGATTCATAAGTTATTATATTAATTCATGTGCAAAAGAAACGTTTTCCTGTGTCATTTGTTTTACTTGTGTATTACGATTCCGTTACAAGGTGAGGTTTGCTTTTCAGGTGAAGGAGTAGACTTTTCTGTCCGGGTGTAACAACTTTGTAATATAATTGTAGCAAATACTTCAAGCTCCTTTCATATCATTTTAATATCGAGAAGCTTTTTTTGCATCGATTACTAATAGAAGACTAAAACAGTATGAAACAAGTTTGGGAAAAGATTGTCGAAGGAATATTGACTTGCAGCGGCTTTATCACAAGTATTACGATAGTGCTGATTGTCATTTTTCTGTTTACGGAGGCATTCGGACTCTTTGGCAACAAGGTAACAGAAGAAGGGTATGTGCTGGCTGTCAACGGGAAGAATCCGGTCAGGGAACTGAGTGCGGTGCAAATTAAAGATGTGTTTGACGAAGAGATAACCAATTGGAGTGAAGTGGGAGGTCCCGATATCGGAATTAAGGTATTCCGGTTGGAAGATATTACTTCTTATTTTTCGGAAGAAGAGTTGGGGGCGGAATACGACAAGGCGGGAGAATGTATCGGTAAGGTAGTGGCAGACCATCCGGGTATCATTGCTTTTGTCCCGGCAAAGTTTATAGAGAAGGACTTTCCGGGTCGTTTGCTGAAAGATGAGCATATCTCTTTCTCGGAAGTGTTTGCCGGTAAAGAATGGTTCCCGACAGCAACTCCGGCCCCGCAATTCGGTTTTGTTCCTTTGGTCATGGGAACACTTTGGGTGAGCTTCTTTGCGATTCTTTTTGCATTGCCGTTCGGATTGTCTGTGGCTGTATATATGTCGGAAGTAGCAAGCAGCCGCACACGCGGATTTCTGAAACCGGTTATTGAATTGCTGAATGGTATACCGTCGGTGGTATACGGATTCTTCGGGCTGATAGTTATTGTACCTCTCATTCAAAAGGTGTTCGATTTGCCGGTGGGAGAGACCGGTTTGGCTGGAAGCATTGTGTTGGCTATTATGGCTTTGCCTACTATTATCACGGTCAGCGAGGATGCTATGCGTAATTGTCCGCGTGCCATGCGCGAGGCGAGTCTGGCTTTGGGAGCCACGCATTGGCAGACCATCTATAAAGTGGTGATTCCGTTTTCCATTTCAGGCATTACATCGGGAGTGGTGCTGGGCATCGGACGTGCCATTGGTGAGACGATGGCTGTGCTGATGGTGACCGGCAATGCGGCTGTGATACCGACAACGATTCTGGAACCGCTACGCACGATTCCTGCGACGATTGCTGCCGAATTGGGAGAAGCTCCTGCAGGTGGTGCACATTATGAAGCTTTGTTCCTGCTGGGGGTGGTGCTGTTTCTGATTACCATGATTATCAATTTTAGTGTAGAGTATATATCATCCAAAACCGGAGCGGGTTTCGGAAGAAAGTCATAATACGATAGAATATGGAAGAAAATATATTTAATGCCCGACAAGGGGTACGCAAGAGACGTTCACAGTGGATTGCGTTCGGAGTGTTCAAACTGCTTAGTTACAGTATTGTACTGATTTTGTTTTGCATCTTGGGCTTTATTATATATAAAGGTATAGGAGTTATCAACTGGAAGTTTCTCACTTCGCCTCCCAGCGACGGAATGACGGGAGGAGGCATTTGGCCGGCTATCGTGGGTACTTTTTATTTGATGATAGGCAGTGCATTGTTTGCTTTTCCTGTGGGCGTGATGAGCGGTATTTATATGAACGAATATGCTCCGAAAGGTAAATTGGTCCGCTTCATACGGGTGATGACGAATAATTTGAGCGGCATCCCATCTATCGTTTTCGGTTTGTTTGGTATGGCGCTGTTTGTGAAGTACCTGGGTTTTGGCGATAGTATTCTGGCGGGTTCACTCACATTGGGTTTGCTTTGTGTGCCGTTGGTTATCCGTACTACCGAGGAGGCTTTGAAAGCTATTCCGGATAGTTACCGCGAAGGCAGCCTGGCGTTGGGAGCGACCAAATTGCAAACTATCCGCTACGTGATTCTTCCGATGGGGATGCCTAATATTATCACGGGGCTTATTCTTGCAATGGGAAGGGTATCGGGAGAAACCGCACCCATTCTGTTTACTTGTGCCGCTTACTTCCTGCCGCAGTTGCCGCATAGCATATTGGACCAATGCATGGCCCTCCCTTATCATCTTTATGTCATATCGACCAGTGGAACCGATATGGAGTCACAATTGCCCATTGCTTACGGAACTGCTTTAGTGCTTATCCTTATTATTCTGGTGGTCAATTTGCTGGCGAACGGACTTCGCAGGTATTTCTCGAATAAATTAAAAACGAATTAATCTATAATATATGAATAAGATAGATGCGCAACATGTGAATTTCTTCTATGGAGATTTCCAGGCATTGAAAGATATCAGTATGGCGATTGAAGAAAAAGCGGTAGTGGCTTTTATCGGTCCGTCGGGCTGCGGAAAGTCTACCTTTCTCCGTCTCTTTAATCGTATGAACGATTTGATTCCCGGTGCACGCCTTGAGGGGAAGATACAGATAGATGGCGTGAATATCTATGATAAATCTGTGCAGGTGGACGAACTTCGCAAGAATGTGGGAATGGTGTTTCAGCGTCCCAATCCTTTTCCGAAAAGTATTTTTGAGAACGTTGCCTATGGGTTGCGGGTAAATGGAGTGAAGGATAATGAATTTATCCGTCACCGGGTGGAGGAAACATTAAAAGGAGCTGCCTTGTGGGATGAAGTGAAGAACAAGTTGAAAGAGTCCGCTTTTGCTCTTTCGGGCGGACAGCAACAGCGTTTGTGCATAGCGCGTGCCATGGCTGTGTCGCCTTCCGTCTTGCTCATGGATGAACCTGCATCGGCGCTCGATCCCATTTCTACCGCTAAGGTGGAAGAACTGATTCACGAACTGAAGAAGGAATATACCATTGTTATTGTAACCCATAATATGCAGCAGGCAGCACGGGTCAGTGACAAAACCGCTTTCTTCTACATGGGTTCGATGGTGGAATATGACGATACGAAGAAGATTTTTACAAACCCCAGCAAAGAAGCCACTCAAAATTACATTACGGGACGTTTCGGATGATGGGGGTACCGTCAGAAAAAAAGAATACAAAAAGAAAGATGATATTATGGTGAAATTTATAGAATCAGAGCTTACCTCACTGAAAAAAGAGGTGAACGAAATGTGGACACTGGTGTATAACCAGTTGGACAGGGCCGGGGAATCGGTATTGACATTCAATCGTGACCTGGCGCAACAGGTAATTGTTCGCGAGAAACGGGTTAATGCTTTCGAACTGAAGATAGACAGCGATGTGGAAGATACCATTGCTCTTTATAATCCGGTGGCGATAGACCTGCGATTTGTGTTGGCCATGTTCAAGATAAACAGCGATTTAGAGCGGTTGGGAGATTTTGCCGAAGGCATTGCCCGTTTTGTGGTGAGAAGCGATGAAACAGCACTTGATGGAGAATTACTCCGTGAACTGCGGATAGAGGAGATGCAAAGACAAGTACTCGGTATGCTTGAAATGACCAAGACTGCATTGAATGAAGAAGATTTGGATTTGGCATTGGCTGTCTTAGGCAAGGACAATTTGTTGGATCAGATTAATGCGGATGCTCCGGGGGTGCTGACTAAATATTTGGGAAAGCATCCCGATTGTTTTTTGACTTGTCTGGAACTGGGGACTGTGATTCGCAAGCTCGAAAGGGCAGGAGACCATATAACGAATATTGCCGAAGAGATAGTTTTTTTCATTGATGCCAAAGTATTAAAGCATAGCAGAAAAGTGGATGAGCACTTTATAGGGAAGGAATAAAAACGATAAAATGTTTTCATTCTCCCAAAAAAATCTTATCTTTGTCTATGTAATGAGGCAGATAAAGAGCTTTTCGGTTTGTAAATAGCCAAAAAAGACAGAAAAGTCTAAAAACATGTTGTATGGCATAGTTTTTTATTTGGCTGGTTTAAAAAAAGGCTCGATATTTGCATCGTTATCCTGAAAACAATCTTTTTACCTTAAAAAAAACTAATACCTATTGAAAACTTAAAAAGGGGGCTTTGTGAAAAGACCCCTTTTTTATTGTCTTTTGCTCAAGTGAATGATCTGTTATATTTCACTTAAATATTGGTCAAAACGTAAGATTTCTTTTTTTATTAGATTATATTAGCAACTTCTTTTTAAGTTAATGATTAAATTTGCATTCTCGTATATATATAAGATACCGGTAGAAAGATATGGAGAATAAATATATAAAGTCGTTTTTATTGTTTTGGGTATTGATGATTAGTACAATTGCTGCGTCTGCCCAAAAAATACAAGGCGTTGTAACTGACTCGTTAACGAATGAACCAATCCCCTATGCTTCTGTGTATTATGAGGGAAAAGGAGTAGGCGGAATAACGGACGCTGACGGACATTATAGTGTGGAAACGCGTCAGGGATGGAATAAACTGACATTTTCATCGGTGGGTTATGTCAACAAGGTGGTGAATATTATTCCCGGAGTAACCAAAACGATGAATGTAAAATTGCGTTCGGATGATATCGAGTTGCAGGAAGTAATCGTGAAGCCTAAACGGGAAAAATATTCCCGTAAGAATAATCCGGCGGTGGAGATGATGAAGAAAGTCATTGCCCATAAGCGAAATAACAAGCTGGATGAAAATGATTACTATCAATACAATAAGTATCAGAAGATTACGATGGCTTTAAATGATGTTACTCCCGAAATGCTGGACAAAGGGATGTACAAAAAGATGCCTTTCCTGAAAGATCAGATTGAGCTTTGCGAGGAAACGGGTAAGTTTATTCTTCCTGTTTCTGTGGACGAAACGGCCTCACAGAAAATTTATCGTAAGCATCCGAAGAGTGAGAAGAATATCATTAAAGGTATGAATTCATCGGGGGTGAACGAATTGTTTGCTACAGGGGATATGCTGAGTACGGTATTGAAAGACGTATTCACAGATGTGAATATATATGATGATGATATCCGCTTGCTGCAATATCCGTTTATCAGTCCTATATCTTCCAGCGATGCCATTTCTTTCTACAAATATTATATTATGGATACGACGTATGTGGATAAGGATCGTTGCTTCCACTTGACGTTTGTTCCCAATAATTCACAGGATTTCGGTTTTACAGGACACTTGTATGTATTGGCCGACTCCAGTTACACTGTAAAGAAGTGTACCATGAATCTGCCTAAAAAATCGGGTGTGAACTTTGTCGATAACATGGATATCATTCAGGAGTTTGAGCAACTGCCGAACGGTGAATGGGTGCTGAAAACAGACGACATGATTGTGGAGCTGACCCTGATGAAAATTATGCAGGGGTTTCAAATTCGGAGAATGACACGTTATTCGGATTATGCATTTGATGAATTGCCGCAACAGTTGTTTAAGAGAAAGGGAGCGGAAATAAAAGAGGCGGATGCCATGATGAGGGGTGAGGATTTCTGGAATCAGTATCGGCAGGTGCCGCTGACAGAGACGGAAAGCTCGATGGATGTACTGGTCAAGAGGTTGGAGCAGATGCCCAGCTTTAAATATGTGATATTTGTGCTGAAAGCATTTGTTGAGAATTTTGTGGAAACCGGAACGAAAGATCATCCGAGCAAGGTGGATATAGGTCCGGTGAATACCATGATTTCAAATAACTATATAGACGGGCTTCGCCTGCGTATGAGTGCGCAGACTACGGCAAACCTGAATCCGCATTTATTCTTTAAGGGGTATTATGCTTACGGTTTCAAAGATCATCGTTCCAAGTATATGGCGGAAATGGAATATTCTTTCAATAAAAAGGAATACCTGCCGCGCGAGTTCCCGAAAAATTCCATCACTCTGACTTACCGATATGATGTGATGTCGCCGACGGATAAGTTTCTGAAGACAGATAAGGATAATGTGTTTGTGTCATTCAAGACTACTACAGTAGACCAAATGTCATACGTGCGCAATGTTGCATTGAAGTATGAGAATGAAACTCAATACGGACTGAAAACCACTGTTGAGGTGAAGCATAGTAAAGATGAACCTACCGGCGGCTTGGCATACATTACCAATGATGACAAGAAAACATTGATACCGGACATTCAAACGATGGAGGCTTCGCTGGCTTTCAGATATGCACCGGGAGAAACTTATATCAATACCAAGCAGCGCCGCTTGCCGGTGTCTTTTGATGCCCCGGTGTTCACGCTGTCGCATACGACCGGTTTTAAAGGTGTGTTTGGAGGTGAATATAATTACAACCTGACTGAAGTAGGTATATATAAGCGTTTTTGGTTTTCTTCATGGGGCAAGATTGATATGTTCCTGAAGGGAGGGGCGCAGTGGAATAAAGTGCCGTTCCCATTGCTGATTATGCCGGCAGCCAACTTGTCATATATTCTCCAGCGTGAGACTTTCAATTTGGTCAATAACATGGAATTTTTGAACGACCGTTATGCTTCGTTTGATATTTCCTGGGATTTGAATGGCAAGATATTCAATCGAATTCCATTGCTGAAGAAGTTAAAATGGCGTGAGGCTATCGGTTTCAAAATGCTGTACGGTCATTTGACGGACAAGAATAATCCGTTGAAGAATCCGGGTGACAGTGAACTGTTCCTGTTTCCCACGCGCGACGGGCATCCTACCAGTTTTGTGATGGATTCTAAAACGCCTTATATGGAATGTTCGGTAGGTATTCATAATATCTTCAAGATACTACATATCGACTACGTACGCCGTCTTAATTATCTGGATAATCCGGGTGCTAATAAATGGGGTATCCGATTGATGGTGATGATGACTTTCTAATCAAACTGTTGTTTCGGCTATTTGGAAAAACCATTTCTGTTATATTCTTGAGGTGCTCCTGTTATTTGAACAAAATGCAGGGGCACTTTTTTATGTCAGTGAGCCGATTAAAGGTATTATTTTATTAACTTTGCAACATCAGTATAACTAGATACAACTATGGCACAACCGTTAGCAGAACGTCTGCGTCCGAAGACGCTGGATGATTATATAGGACAGAAGCACCTGGTAGGACAGGGGGCAATTCTGAGGAAGATGATTGATGCAGGACGCATTTCCTCTTTCATACTTTGGGGGCCTCCGGGGGTAGGAAAGACCACATTGGCACAAATTATCGCCAATAAGCTGGAAACTCCTTTCTACACGCTGAGTGCCGTCACTTCGGGGGTGAAGGATGTGCGTGATGTGATAGAGAAAGCAAAAAGCAACCGTTTCTTTTCGCAGGCCGGTCCCATTTTATTTATAGATGAAATTCACCGTTTCAGCAAATCACAGCAGGATTCGTTGCTGGGGGCTGTAGAGACCGGAGTGGTGACTTTGATTGGAGCTACTACAGAGAATCCTTCTTTCGAAGTGATTCGCCCGTTACTGTCCCGTTGTCAATTATATGTATTGAAGTCATTGGAAAAAGATGATTTGCTGGAACTCTTGCATATCGCCATCACCAAGGATGTTATTTTGAAGGAGAAGCATATCGAGTTGCAGGAAACGGACGCGATGCTTCGCTTTTCGGGTGGAGATGCCCGTAAACTCCTGAATATATTGGAATTGGTGGTTGAGGCCGATACCGATGATGGAGCGATAGTGATAACTGATGAAAAAGTGACGGAACGCTTGCAGCAGAATCCGCTGGCATACGATAAGGATGGTGAAATGCATTATGATATTATATCCGCTTTCATTAAGTCTATCCGGGGCAGTGACCCCGACGGTGCGCTTTATTGGTTGGCGAGGATGGTGGAAGGCGGGGAAGATCCGGCTTTCATAGCCCGGAGGTTGGTGATATCGGCGGCAGAAGATATCGGACTCGCCAATCCGAATGCATTGTTGTTGGCAAATACGGCTTTTGATGCGGTGATGAAGATAGGTTGGCCCGAAGGACGTATTCCCTTGGCAGAGGCAACTGTGTATCTGGCTACCAGTCCGAAGAGTAATTCTGCATACGAAGGAATCAACAGTGCATTGGAGTTGGTACGCTCTACGGGAAACCTGCCTGTGCCATTGCATCTGCGCAATGCTCCTACCAAGCTGATGAAGCAGTTGGGATATGGTAAGGATTATAAATATGCACACGCTTATCAGGGAAACTTTGTGAACCAGCAGTTTTTGCCTGATGAGATAAAAAACAGCCGGATCTGGCATCCGCAGAATAATGCTCAGGAAGTAAAACTGAAAGAACGGATGCAAGGGCTTTGGGGAGACAAGTTTAAAGAATAATCATAATAAAAGGGTATGAAAATAGTTGTTTTGGATGGTTACGGGTTAAATCCCGGTGATTTGTCATGGAATGGGATGGAAGCATTGGGTGAGCTGACGGTTTATGACCGTACAGCTCCTGATGAGTTGATGGAACGCTCTTCCGGAGCGGAAGTACTTATAACCAATAAGACGGTGATTACTGCGGAGAATATGGCGGCATTGCCTGCATTGAAATATATCGGTGTCTTGGCTACCGGATATAATATAGTGGATGTAGCGGCTGCCAAGGAACGCGGTATTATTGTGACGAATATCCCTGCCTACAGTACTGCTTCTGTGGCACAGATGGTGTTTGCACATCTTCTGAACATTACTCAGCGTGTGGGGCATTATGCCCATGCCAATCGGCAGGGACGTTGGGCGGACAATTCCGATTTCTGCTATTGGGATACCGAATTGACGGAATTGGATGGAAAGAAAATCGGCATTGTAGGGTTGGGAAATACAGGAAAAGCAACTGCACGCATTGCTTCTGCTTTCGGGATGAAGGTGTGTGCGTATACTTCGAAAGTACAGTCTCAATTGCCTGAAGGAATACAAAAAATGGAATTGGATGAGTTGTTCCGTGAATGTGATGTGGTGAGTCTGCATTGCCCGTTGACTGTAGAAACAAAAGAATTGGTCAATGCGGCTCGTCTTGCCATGATGAAACCTACAGCTATATTGATTAACACCGGTCGCGGTCCGTTGGTGAATGAAAGAGACTTGGCTGATGCACTGAATAAGGGGATGATTGCTGCCGCCGGTCTGGATGTTTTGTGTTCCGAACCACCTGAGTACGACAATCCGCTGCTGACGGCCAAGAACTGTTTTGTCACTCCTCATATCGCCTGGGCAACCAAAGAAGCCCGTATACGTTTGATGGACATTGCGGTGGAGAATCTGAAAGGATATATGAACCATGAAATAGTAAATAATGTAGCGAAATGAAAGAAGATAGAGTAGCAAAAGCAATAGCTTTATTTAAAGAAGGATACAACTGTTCCCAATCTGTTGTTGCCGCCTTTGCCGATGAGTATGGCTTTACGCGTGAGCAGGCGTTGCGGATGGCTGCTTCATTCGGAGGCGGTATAGGACGTATGCGTGAAACGTGTGGGGCGGCTTGTGGCATGTTCCTGCTTGCCGGACTCGAAACCGGGGCTACGGAAGGCAGTGATCGTGAGGGAAAGGCTGCCAATTATGCGCTGGTGCAGGAATTGGCGGAAGAATTCAAGCGCAGAAACGGTGCATTGAGATGTGCCGACTTGTTGGGATTAAGCAAAAAAGAACCGGTTATTTCTACCCCGGAAGCCCGCACGGAACAGTATTATGCCAAGCGTCCGTGTGTAAAGATGGTGGAAGAAGCTGCTAAAATTTGGAGTGAATATCTCGAAATGCATAAAAAATAACTGAGAAAATCGCTTTTTCTTATAGAAAATAAAACTTTTCTGATTCAAACGTGTTGAATAACATAATTTTGTGTATCTTTGCAACCGATAAGAAACACAAACATTCGTCAATGCTGAAAGCGGATGCGGATTAACGTTTAACTAAAAGTAAATCGAAAATGTTGAAAGAAAAAGCTGGTGCTCTTGCCGGACAAATCTGGGAAGCACTGAACGGAACCGAAGGTTTGACACAAAAACAAATCAAAAAGGCTGCGAAATTGAAGGCTGATAAGGATTTTTATCTTGGTTTGGGTTGGTTGTTAAGAGAAGACAAAGTAGAAACTTCTGAAGTAGAAGGGGAAGTCTTTGTAAAATTGGTGTAAACAAGAAAAAGAAACTCATAAAAAAATGCGTTGGCACATCGTTTTTTGTATGTAGCCAACGCATTTTTTTGTATATTTGCGCGAAATTTAAACGACGAAGATGAAGAATATCCGTAACTTTTGTATTATTGCACATATCGACCATGGAAAATCAACCTTGGCCGATCGTCTGTTGGAGTTCACCAATACCATTCAGGTGACTGAAGGACAGATGTTGGACGATATGGATTTGGAGAAAGAACGAGGCATTACTATTAAGAGCCATGCCATTCAGATGGAATATACCTATAAGGGAGAAAAATATATCCTTAACCTGATTGATACTCCGGGACACGTAGACTTTTCATACGAAGTATCTCGTTCGATTGCTGCCTGTGAAGGTGCTTTGCTGGTAGTGGACGCTTCACAGGGAGTGCAGGCGCAGACTATTTCCAACCTTTATATGGCATTGGAGCACGACCTCGAAATTATTCCCGTGATGAACAAGTGTGATATGGCAAGTGCAATGCCCGAGGAGGTGGAAGATGAAATAATCGACTTGCTGGGTTGCAAACGTGAAGATATCATTCGTGCATCGGGCAAGACCGGCATGGGAGTGGAAGATATTCTGGCGGCTGTGATCGAACGTGTGCCGCATCCGGTGGGCGATGACCAGGCTCCGCTTCAAGCTTTGATTTTTGATTCTGTATTCAATTCGTTCCGTGGTATCATTGCTTATTTTAAGATAGAGAATGGAGTGATACGCAAGGGAGATAAAGTGAAGTTCTTCAATACGGGTAAGGAATATGATGCCGATGAAATCGGAGTCTTGAAAATGGATATGATGCCTCGTAATGAGTTGCGTACCGGTGATGTGGGATATATTATTTCAGGTATCAAGACATCACGGGAAGTGAAGGTGGGAGATACTATCACTCATATTGCCCGTCCTTGCGAGAAGGCAATTGCCGGATTTGAAGAGGTGAAGCCGATGGTGTTTGCGGGGGTTTATCCCATTGAAGCGGAAGATTATGAAAATCTTCGTGCTTCGCTTGAGAAGCTCCAGTTGAATGATGCTTCATTGACGTTCCAGCCCGAGTCTTCATTGGCTTTGGGCTTTGGGTTCCGTTGCGGTTTCTTGGGACTGCTGCACATGGAAATTGTACAGGAGCGTTTGGATCGTGAGTTCGATATGAATGTGATTACTACTGTTCCGAATGTATCGTATATGGTATATGACAAGCAGGGGCATGCCAATGAGGTGCATAACCCCGGAGGTATGCCGGACCCGACTCTGATTGACCATATCGAGGAACCTTATATTGATGCTACCGTGATTACTGCAACCGATTATATCGGTCCTATTATGACTTTGTGTCTGGGCAAGCGCGGAGAATTGGTGCGTCAGAATTATGTATCGGGAAACCGTGTGGAAATACATTACAGAATGCCGTTGGGAGAGATTGTGATTGACTTTTATGATAAGTTGAAGAGTATTTCCAAGGGTTATGCTTCATTTGATTATCATCAGTCAGGTTTCCGTCCTTCCAAACTGGTAAAACTGGATATTCTGTTGAATGGTGAGTCGGTGGATGCTCTTTCTACATTGACACATGTCGACAATGCATACGATTTGGGCAAGCGGATGTGTGAGAAACTGAAGGAGTTGATTCCACGTCAACAGTTTGATATTGCTATTCAGGCGGCTATCGGCGCAAAAATTATCTCACGTGAAACGATAAAGGCTGTCCGTAAAGATGTAACGGCAAAATGTTACGGTGGTGACGTGAGTCGTAAACGTAAATTGCTTGAAAAGCAAAAGAGGGGTAAAAAGCGTATGAAGCAGATTGGTAATGTGGAAGTACCGCAGAAAGCGTTCCTTGCAGTATTGAAGCTGGATTAAAAATCTAAAATACCCGGAATGATTGTCGCTGTCAGCAGAACTTTCAAGGCAATCATTCCATTATTATATAATCTTTAAATAAATATAAATGAGAAAAGTTCTGTCTTTTTCGGCCTTTCTGATGATGGGTCTTTTGGTGTCCCAAATCTTACCGGGGGCGGTAGGTGAAGGGTATACTACCATAAAAAGTGTGTCTGATGTATTGCTTTACATCTGCCTGAGTTTTATTATGATTAATGTCGGACGTGAGTTTGTCATGGATAAAACAAGGTGGAAGAGTTATGCTGAGGATTATTTTATTGCAATGGCTACGGCAGCGATGCCATGGATTTTGATAGCCGTTTATTATGTATTTGTCTTGCTACCGCCCGAATATTGGCATAGCTGGGAAGCATGGAAAGAAAATCTTCTGTTAAGCCGTTTTGCGGCGCCCACCTCTGCAGGTATCTTGTTTACCATGTTGGCGGCTCTCGGATTAAAATCAAGTTGGATTTATAAAAAGATTCAGGTGTTGGCTATCTTTGATGACCTGGATACCATTTTGCTGATGATTCCGTTGCAAATAATGATGGTGGGACTGCGCTGGCAATTGATTATCATTGTTTTAGTAGTGTTTGTTCTGCTCTCTATCGGATGGAAACAGTTAGGAAAATACAATTGGCGGCAAGACTGGAAAGCGATTTTCTTTTACTCGGTAGCAGTTTTTGCAGTTACACAGTTGGTGTATATGGTGAGTAAATATTTTTATGGAGACGAAGGAAGTATCCATATTGAAGTGTTATTGCCGGCTTTCGTTCTGGGTATGGTTATGAAACATAAGGAGATAGATACTCCTTTGGAGCATAAGGTATCTACCGGTGTTTCTTTCTTGTTTATGTTCCTGGTGGGTATGAGTATGCCTCTCTTTGTCGGAGTGGATTTTTCGGAGACGCATAGCGGTACTCATTCCATTACCGGATCGCAAGAGATGATGTCCTGGGGAATGATTATTTATCATGTGGTAATCGTGTCTTTGTTGTCGAATATCGGAAAACTGTTTCCGGTGCTGTTCTATAGAGACCGTAAGTTGAGCGAGCGTCTTGCTTTATCTATCGGTATGTTTACCCGTGGAGAAGTAGGAGCGGGAATCATCTTTATTGCATTGGGATATAATTTAGGAGGCCCTGCACTGGTAATTTCTGTGTTAACTCTTGTGCTAAATTTAATTTTAACCAGTATATTTGTGCTGTGGGTGAAAAACTTGGCGTTACGAAGCTATAACGGCTGACATATACTTCGTAAGAAGAGTATTTTATACAAACAATAAAGCGTTCCTTTCTGTTATTGACTTCAAAGATAACAGGAAGGTTCGTGTTTTATAAGAATTTATCACGAATCTAATATTATAACAGGAAAGACATGGAAAAACTCAAAATCGGAAACATGAATGTTTCGTTTCTAAGTGCTACGCGGTATCACATTAATGGGGGAATTCTATTGATGGTTATCGTTCTTCTGGCGATGATTATAGCTAATTCTCCCTGGGGAGACGCTTATGCAGCTTTTTGGAATAAAGAAGTACATCTTCAGATAGGGGAATTTAATTTGTTCAGTCATAATGGGAATCACATGACCTTGATGAATTTTATCAATGATGCTTTGATGACTATTTTCTTCTTTAGTGTGGGACTGGAAATTAAGCGTGAAACATTGGTGGGTGAGTTGTCCAGTTTTCGACAGGCTTTGTTGCCGATAGTGGCGGCTTGCGGGGGGATGATTGTTCCGGTTATTATCTATTATTGTATGACGTCGGGTACGGATGCCGAGAGTGGTTTGGCTATTCCGATGGCAACGGATATTGCTTTCTCCCTGGGGGTACTAAGCTTATTCGGCAACCGTGTACCTATCAGTCTGAAAATATTTCTGACGGCTTTTGCCGTGGTGGATGATATTGGTGGTATTTTGGTAATCGCTTTATTTTATTCTTCCCATCTGGATGTGAATTTCTTGTTGTATTCTTTTGGAGTGCTTTTTTTGCTTTGTGCCGGTAATCATTTGCATATACACAATCGTTGGTTTTATCTTTTACTGGGATTGGTGATGTGGTATCTGTTTTTACAAAGTGGTATTCATGCCACTATTGCAGGGGTGATAGTAGCGTTTACGATTCCGGCTACACCACATTATAAGATAGGTAAGTATATTAACCGTATTAAGGAGAATATAGAAATATTTCCGAGTACAGACAAAGAAGGTATAATTTTGAGCAAATTGCAGATTAATGTGTTGAAAAGTATCGAATCGGCTTCCGATAGAGTGATTTCTCCTTTACAGTCATTGGAAGATAGTCTGCATGGATTAGTGAATTATGTGATTATTCCTTTGTTTGCTTTTGCTAATGCTGGTGTGGTGCTGACAGCCGGTCACGGAGGCATTGAAGTGGGAACACCTACATGGGCGGTCATGGTGGGATTGGTAGTCGGAAAATTTGTAGGTATTTACTTTTTTACATGGCTTATTGTCAAAAGTGGCTTGGCCGGCATGGCCGGGGGGATGAACTGGGTGAATTTGACAGGTATCTGCTTGTTGGGAGGGGTCGGTTTTACCGTTTCCCTATTTATAGCTAATTTATCATTTGAAGCTTCTCCGGTTCTTTTAAGTCAGGCAAAATTGGGTGTTTTGAGTGGTACGGTGATAGCCGGGATGTTGGGCTATATTGTTTTACATTTTACACTACCGAAAAGAATATTGTCTTAAAATGGAAGAATACTAAAACAACTCAATTACAGGCAGGGCAGTACGACAGTAAAACGGCTGCCCTTGTTTATTTCGGAAGTAACCTCGATACGTCCTTGCATTTTTCCAACAATCACTTTACAGATAGACAGGCCAAGTCCTACTCCTTGTGCAAACTCATTATGTTTATAGAATCGGTCGAATATGATTTGCAGTTCTTCTTTTGGAATACCGGCTCCGGTATCTTCTACAAAAATATGCACTTCACGACTGGCTGGTTGATGACGGTATCCTAATTTGATATGTCCGCTCTTTGTAAACTTTTTGGCATTGTTCAGAAAATTAGTGATGACCTGTGTCATACGCATATTGTCTATGTGTACAAATACATCTCCTTCGGGAAACTCCTTGATAAATTTTAAGGGTGATGAAATAGTCAGTTGATGGGTGTTGTAAATACTGTTGAGCAAAGAACGGACGCTCTCTTCCCGGTAATTGAATGACATATTGCCGGATTCAATGCGTGATAGTTCCAGCACATCATTAACCAGTTTGAGCAATAAATCGGTATTATCATTGATGATGGAGATAAATTCCTGTTTCTCTTCTTCCGAAAGGTCTTTTTCCGTAGTCAGCAGGTTGGAAAACCCGGTGATGGCATTGAGAGGAGTGCGTATTTCATGACTCATATTATCCAGAAAAGATTGTTTTAATTCTGCCCGCTCTGCAACCTTGCGGGCTTGAATCAGCTCTTCTTCCTTGTCTTTTACCTCTTGTATATTTTGCAGCAGACCGGTGATAATATGAATATTGTCATTGTGACAAATCTGTTTGTAACGAAACTCCCACCATTGATATTCACCTGTAAATTTACAGCGGTATTGTGCTGTCCGTTTGGGATGGTCTGAAATGTTGGCTACTTGATGCAGAAATTTCCCTCGCTCGTCGGGGTGAATGAATTTTGCCATATCGTCGAAGTGCATTTGCGGAGAATCATAATGAATCAGTTCGCAAAACTGTGAATCGAAAATGGCTTTCTCTCCATCAAACCGCCATGCATATGTGTTTCCGCTTTCCATGGCAAGGCTCAGTAGCTCATGCTCATATTTTAAGTTGCGCAAAGCATCCTGTTTCCGTTTTTTCTCCCGTCCATATATATAAATGAGGTAACTTACAAATAACAATAGGAAGATTCCGACAACGATTTTGATGATCAGGATAAGAGTGGAATATTTTTTACTGAAAGGTTTGTACATGATTATATACTCTTCGGGAATCCTTTCTTCGGGTATTTTATATTTCTCCAAAGTAACCCAATTGACGACATACTGTTTGGCACATTGCTGTAATTGCCGGCCGGGTATTTTCTTGTTTAGTCTTTCTTTTATTCCTGCCGCCATATCTTTTATTTGAATTTCGATAGGTGTAAAATAGCCTCCGAGCATATAGTCATTTGCTCCGAATCCTTCATTTATGGTCTCAAAACCGGGATTGTCAAACAAGCTGCCGATACGTAAAGTGGTGAAATCACGTTTGGTATATAGGAACAAAGAATAATCGAAAACTCCGCTAGCCATCCACAATAACCGGCGTGCGGGAACAGAGTCGCTGACCAGTTTGGCAATCATGGTTGTATCGAGATAAGAAAGTTCGGTTGGTTTTTCCGAATCAAAAGGAGAGAACTTTTTATTCTCTAGTGAATCCGGGGATATATTTAATATCCGTTCATTCACCCTGTCCCGTATGTTGATATTGTGTCCTGTGCATTGTTTTTCCAGGTCTTTCCATATAATTTTATCCAGAAAAGTACCTCCTTTAATGACGTGGATACATACTTTTCCCATAATCCGTTCAATCATCTGGCAAGTCTTGAGGTAATCGGGCTTGTCAATGTATCCGGTTACATTGGGATATTGTTGCAGTAGTTCCATATTGGGATAGTTCACTCCACTGAAAACGACAGGTATTTTTCTAATTTTCGGATGATTGCATGCCATCAGGGAATAAGTGGCCTGATCGTCAAGGACTGCTATTAAATCGGCTCCCCATATGCTTGAATCATCGATGAACCCGGAGATGCGGCGTTCTTCATCTGTGCTACCATATTTTTCGCAATTGAGATAATAACTCTTAATTTCACATTGCAATCCGTTTTTCTTTAACTCGCTGGCAAAGAGCTTGTTAATTCGTTCGGCATTGCTATAACCTCTCTGGTAAGAATGGATAAGTGCTATTTTATGTTGGGGTGAACGAAGGGAATGAGTACACCCGAAAAGGCATACCAATAGCAACATCACAATAAATCCATAACCCAACACTTTCATATCATTAAAGAGTAATTCTAAAAATAATTACTCCGCAAATATAGGAATGTTTTCTTGAATAGGAAGAATGGAAGGAAAGAAATATAGGCGGAAAGAGAAAAAGAGAGTGTTCAAAGTCAATTTTTATTTTGATGCACTCTCTTTTCCAAAATAAAAGCATGGGAGGCAGCTTATTTTGTCTCTCCGGTTGTTGGGGTTTCTGTCGGGGCAGTTTGTTCTTCCCAGTGGAAGGGTTCGAACTGCGTGTTCTTATCTACCCATGATGGTTTACGAGATGCATAGATAATGAACGGAGCAGAGACAACAACGATACATCCTATAACTAATACGGCAAACCATACGGTGTTACTGCCGATTGATATTTGACTGGGCGGGATGAAGCTTAGTACAAATGCCAGCAATGAACCGCAGAAACCGAGTCCGGCAATGAACCACATCAAACCGTTGCCTTTATTGCCGATACGGAAAGGGCGTGCAGCCTTTTTCATGTTATAGCGCAAATAAATGGCACCGCTAAACATTAACAGGTACATGATGAGATACAATAACACGGTGAGCTGTGACAGGATTTGATAGAAGCTCTGTACGGATGGCATCACTACGAACAACAAGCTGAGCAATGTCACGGCCAAACCTTGGATTAACAAGATATTCTTCTGCACACCGTTGTTGTTGGTTTTCTGGAAGAACGGGGGCAGATAACCGGCTTTACCTACGGCAAAGATACCTTTGGACGGACCGGCTACCCAAGTCAATACGCCTGCCAACACACCGAATGCCAATGCAACGGCAATGATAGGAGATAACCAGGAAGCATGTACATACTTAAAGTAGTTGTCGAAGCCGACCAGCAAGCTCTGAGTCAGGTTGATATCCTTTTCCGGGATAATGATACCCAATGCGAAAGTACCCAGTACGAAGATGGCAACTGTGATGGCTGCACCGATAAATACAGCCTTCGGATAATTTTTGGCAGGATTCTCCATATCCTTCACATGGATACCGCCCATTTCCATACCGGCATAGAAAAGGAAAATACTGGATGCAAGTACCAAATTGTCGAAATTACTGAAATCGGGGAAGAAGTTACCGTCAAAGTTCATTTGACTTTGTCCGCCCGATGCCAGATAGATAACTGCCAGCACCATCAATAGGCCTGCCGGGATGATGGTGCCTACCATACCGCCGACTTTGGCAACTTTTCCTACCCAGCCCATCCCTTTCAGTGAAATGAAAGTGGCAAGCCAGTAAATGATAAGCACCACAGCCAATGAGTAATAGCGGTTGGAGGCCAGTGACATATCGTGAGCGTCGTTTGTGCCGATAAATGCCAATGCCACCGCTCCGAAAGTTAATACCGTAGGATACCAGATTGTACTTTCCACCCATTGAAGGAATATAGCTAGAAAACCCCACTTCTTTCCGTATGCCTCACCAACCCAGCGGAATACACCGCCTTGCTTGTCCTGAAACATTGCTGCCAATTCTGCTGCTACCAATGAAGTCGGTATCAGGAAGACGATGGCTGCAAAAAGATAATAAAATGCCGAACTCAGTCCATATTCGGCTTCTGCAGGTAGCCCGCGAAGGGAAACAACCGCAGTCACATTCATAATTGCGAGGGTAAATACCCCGAGCTTGACTGATTTGCTAATGTTTGCCATAAAGTTTAGGTTTAAAAAATATATTTGTTTTTGTTACGTGTCTATAACAACCTCCCTGAATTGATGTTTATCCGTTTAGGTTTATTAACCCCCGGTTTTGCCGAGTAAACAAAGCGCTATTCCGGGATGTTTTAGGGGAAACAATAATAAATTGGTATAGTTTATGAAAACAGCATTTTCTTCTTTTATCTATTCCCGAAAAGGAATTTATGGGATTCTGCATGTCTTAATCCTCTGTCTGTCTCTTTTCTTAATCATAAGTATTTCGATGGATACTTTCCATAATATTCCTTTTATTAATCAGGGGAGTTATCTCAGAATACAATTTTGGATATGTATGTTTTTCCTTTTTGATTTTCTGCTTGAATTCTTTCTGGCACCCGATAAATGGAGATATTTGAGCAGTCATTTTATCTTTTTGCTGGTTTCTATTCCATATCTGAATATTATTGATTATTATCACATCACTTTTTCTCCGGAGGTAAGTTATTTTCTTCGTTTTATACCTCTTTTAAGAGGAGGGTATGCGTTGGCCATTGTGGTGGGGTGGCTCTCGGGGAGCAAAGCTTCGGGTTTGTTCACTTCCTATATCACTATGTTGATGGCGACAGTTTATTTTGCCAGTCTGATATTTTTTGTGCTGGAGCATAAGGTGAACCCGATGGTGACAGATTATTGGAGTGCATTATGGTGGGCATTTATGGATGTGACCACCGTGGGTAGCAATATTTATGCCGTGACTCCGACCGGCAAGATACTTTCGGTGGTACTGGCTGCGCTTGGAATGATGATGTTTCCTATCTTTACCGTATATGTAACCAGTCTGGTGCAGCAGGCAAATAAGCGGAAACAAGAGTATTATGAAAAGCAAAATGCGAATGCCGATACTTCCCGGCACAATGTTTCTGTAGATAAATAGCTTTTAGGACACTTAAAAATATTTATTTTCGCATTCCTGCTAAAAAGTTTTATCTTTGTAGCCAATAATAATTGCTAACTTAATTAATTAACAACATGAAGTTATTGGCTCTATGTGCCACGGGGCTTAGTTTAATGCTGAGTTTTACCTCGTGCACCAACAACAAACATTTGATAAGTGATGCTGCCGAACGGAATGCCGTTCAGCAAGACTTTGAAACCCGACGTTCAAAGTTGTCGCACGGAGACCTGTTTCAGGTGTTCGAACAACCGATGAGTGACGAACAGCGGGAAGCTCTGACCTTCCTATATGCTTATATGCCATTGGGGGATATTACGGACTATTCCGGTGAGTATTATCTGGAAAATATTGATTATTCATTGAAAGCCCGTGAGGAAATGCCGTGGGGCAAGACAATTCCGGAGCGTGAGTTCCGTCATTTCGTTCTGCCTGTGCGGGTGAATAACGAGAATTTGGATGACAGCCGTAAGGTGTTCTATGAAGAGCTGAAGGATCGGGTAAAGGGACTTTCATTACACGATGCTGTGTTGGAAGTAAATCACTGGTGTCATGAAAAGGTAATCTATACACCATCCGATGCGCGAACCAGTTCTCCACTCGCTTCTGTAAAGACAGCTTACGGGCGTTGTGGTGAGGAATCGACTTTCACGGTAGCTGCACTCCGTTCGGTAGGCATTCCTGCCCGTCAGGTTTATACGCCCCGTTGGGCACATACAGATGATAATCATGCTTGGGTGGAAGCGTGGGTAGATGGAAAATGGCATTTCTTTGGTGCGTGTGAACCTGAACCGGTTCTGGATTTAGGTTGGTTTAACGCTCCGGCTTCACGTGGAATGTTGATGCATACGAAAGTCTTCGGACGATACAACGGTCCGGAAGAAGTAATGTATGAAACTCCCAATTATACAGAGATCAATGTAATTGATAATTATGCCCCGACAGCTAAAGCTGAGGTAACCGTGGTGGATGCCGAAGGCAATCCGGTGACTGACGCAAAGGTGGAATTTAAAGTATACAATTATGCTGAATTTTATACTGTAGCCCGTAAACAGACAGATACCCGGGGAAAAACATTCCTTACTGCCGGTAAAGGCGATATGTTGGTATGGGCTTCTAAGGATGGTAAGTTCGGATATTCCAAACTTTCATTTGGGAAGGATAATAATCTGACAGTGAAGCTGGATAAAACAGCAGGAGATAATTACATGGTGGAAGTGGATATTGTTCCTCCTGCCGAAGGTGTCAATATGCCTGAAGTTACTCCCGAACAGCGTGCCGGAAATAATCGCCGGATGGCACAGGAAGATTCCATTCGCAATGCGTATGTAGCTACGTTTATGAGTGATGAATCGGCTCGTAACTTTGCGAAGGAGTATAAATTGGATGAAGAAGCCGTGGCTAAGATTTTGGTTGCGTCACGCGGTAATCATCTGGTGATCCGTGATTTCCTTGCCCGCTTGCGTTCCGATAAATCAAAAAAGGGGGGAATAGACCTTCTGCAGAGAATTTCCTCTAAAGACTTGCGCGATGTCAGTCTTGAAGTATTGGTAGACCACATGCAGTCTCGCCTTTGCGAAAATGCAGAGTATTTCCGCCGTTTTGTCCGTAATCCGCGTGTAAGCAATGAAATGCTGACACCGTATAAGTCTTTCTTCGGTAAGGTTGTTTCAAAACAAGATATGGAAGCGTTCCGTGCCGATCCGATGAAGCTGGCTTCCTGGGTGGCCGATAGCATTCAGGTGGACAACAACTGCAATTTGGGCGGTGCACCGATCTCACCTGCCGGAGTATGGCGTGCTCGTGTGGCAGATGCGCATAGCCGTGATATATTCTTTGTATCCATGGCGCGAAGCATGGGGATTCCGGCACGTATTGACGAGGTGACGGGTAAGGTGCAATTGATTATAGGTGATGAGAGACCGGTTGATGTAGACTTTGAGGCTGTTTCTCCGTCAGCTGCACAGACAGGTAAATTGATTGCAAAATATACTCCAATCAAATCATTGGAAGATCCCAAATATTATTCTCACTTCACTATTTCAAAGGTGACTCCCGAAGGGACTTTGCAGTTACTGAATTATGACGAAGGTGATATCGATATGGGAGGTGGTGCCACCTGGAGCAATTTGCTGAAGAATGGAACGGCACTTGATGAAGGAAATTATATGTTGGTGACAGGGACTCGTCTGGCAAATGGCGGTGTGCTTTCTGATATTACTTTCTTTACCATCAAGCCGGGAGAAACGACTACTGTTGATTTGGTGATGCGCGAAAGCAAGGATGATGTTCAGGTTATCGGCAATTTCAATTCCGAGTCTCTTTATAAGCCGATTGATAGTGATGAGTTGAAATCCATCCTTTCTACCACCGGTCGTGGTTATTATATTGTGGCTGTATTGGGAGCCGGTCAGGAACCTACAAATCATGCATTGCGTGATATTGCAGCATTGAGCAAAGATTTTGAGCAGTGGGGAAGAAGTATTGTATTATTATTCCCCAATGAAGAGCAGTTCAAGAAGTTCCGGCCTGAAGAATTTCCGGGATTGCCCTCTACTATTACATATGGTATAGATGCGGACGGGGCTATCCAAAAACAGATAGCTGAAGGCATGAAGCTGCCTAACAAGACTATTTTGCCTATGTTTATTATTGGGGATACCTTTAATCGTGTAGTATTTGTCTCACAAGGTTATACCATCGGCTTAGGCGAGCAACTGATGAAAGTAATCCATAAGCTTTAAACTTTTGTAGGCAGATATAAAAGAAATGAGGCTGTTCCGTTTTTTTCGGGATAGCCTCATTCTTTTTATTATTGATTGTCTTTCGGATTATTTATCATCTTCCAAATCATCATCTTCATCATCCCTTTTAACCCTCTTCAACTTTTTGGATTCTTTGGTTTTCTTTTCCAAAGCCTTATCATTTTCGTCTTTCAAGGCTAGTTCGGCTAAGGCGGCTTTAACGATATCCGGGTCGGTTACATCCTTTTTATATTCTTCGATTTTCACAGTGCCACCCATTGATACTTTGGGGTTGCGGTATAGCATATCGCTTTCACAGGTGGTGCGTCCAGAGAAATGAAACTCGCAGGCACCGGTTTCCTCGGCAATTTTACGAATATTTTTAGGATTTACTCCACATCCCGGCATGATGATAATGCGTTCGTCGGCCAGTTCTACCAATTCTTTAAGGAGGGGAATGCCTTTTTCGGCAGTGGCTTCCTGACCTGAAGTAAGGATGCGGTGGCAACCGAGTTCAATAATTTGTTCTAATGCTTCTTGCGGATTACGGCACATATCAAAAGCGCGATGGAAAGTGACACTCATGTCGCCTACGGCATTCATCAATTTTTCCATGGCTTCCACGTCTACTTTGCCATCAGCTGTCAGGCAACCGAATACTACTCCATCTGCTCCTAATTGGCGTGCTACTTTAATATCATGCAACATGATTTCTTGTTCCAATGGAGAATATAGAAAATCTCCGCCACGGGGACGGATAATAATGTGCAATTTGGTCTGTTGTAAGAGTTGGCGTGCCATGCGTATTTCGCCAAACGACGGAGTGGTACCTCCTTCGGGAATACCTGCGCATAACTCCACACGATAGGCTCCGCCCTGTTGTGCTTTTACTGCACTTTCAACAGAATTGGCGCAGATTTCAATTTTTGATTTGTTGCTCATAAAGGTTATTTAATAATTAATTCTATCACGTAATCTATATCGTCGGGTACTTTGGGTAACTTCAACAATATACCGTCTTTGTCCTGTTTGAAGGAAAGAGAAGCCTTATCGGTGAATTGCATTGCTTTTTTTACTTTTGCCTTCAGAGGTATGTAAAGCGTATTATCCTTTAAATCTAATACATGGATAAACAAACGGTCGCCTTTACGGGTTGATACACCCCATGGATGGGGAGCTACATCTCCACCACGTGTTCCATAAATAGTTTCTCCGTATTGGTCCATCCATTCGCCCACTTTTTTCAGGCGGTCTACAGCTGTGGCGGGAAGTTCTCCATTGGGTTGCGGACCGATATTCATTAACAGGTTTGCGTTCTTTCCGGCTGCTTTAACCAAATAGTGTATTAACGCTTTGGGCGACTTATAATTTTGGTCTTCAATTTTATATCCCCACATTCCATTCATGGTTTCACAGGTTTCCAAAGGAAGTGAGCTGACGCTCTGTCCTGAAAGTCCTGCTTTATTCTCACCGGGCAGATCGCGTTCAAACATCTGGAAGTCTTCACCGGCATACGGAGTGCGGTGATGGTTGTTACCTACCAGGCAGGCGGGCTGTAGTTTGTGGATTAATGCGTATTGTTCTTCCAGTTGCCAATCGAAATCTTTGGGCTGATCCCAAACTCCATCGAACCAGATGGCACCTACCGGTCCGTAATTGGTTAGTAGTTCGGTCAACTGGTTGTTCATGAATTTATAATAACTTTTCCAGTCTCCGTGTCCTTTGGGACGTCCTGTCCCGCGTCCGGTGCCTCCTCCTTCAGGATAATCATCGCGACGCCAGTCTAAGTGTGAATAATAGAAATGGAGTTTAATGCCTTGTTTGTGGCATTCGTCTGCCAATTCTTTCAGCACATCCCGTTTGAACGGAGTGGCGTCTACAATATCAAAATCTGATTCTTTGGTATCGAACATCGAGAAACTGTCGTGGTGGCGGCTGGTAATACAGATATATTTGGCACCTGAGGCTTTGATGGCCGATACCCATTCAGCGGCATTGAAACGTGAAGGATAAAAACCCGATGCTAATTTGGCATATTCATCGCGGTGGATATTGTGGGTGGTCATATACCATTCACCTTGTGCGGTCATGCTGTAGATACCCCAGTGAAGGAAGATTCCAAATTTGTTATCTTGAAATTCCTGACGTGCTTTCATGTTCTCGGGGGTTGGTGTGTAACTTTGCTCGGGAGCTTGTGCAAAGGTGGTATTGCTTGTAAGTAGCAATAGTGCGGCGCCTAGACTGATTTTCTGTATAAACTTGTTTTTCATAATATAAATAATTATCTTTCTTTGCAAAGATAGATATAATGTCAGAATGCTAAAAATGTTTTGAGGAAAATATTTTAAAAGGAAAAGCCGGTCATCTCCTGAACGGGTAGGAAAAAGACCGGCTTTTTGATTGAGAAAAGGCAGATTTAACTGATACTGATACGATGTCCGTTAAAGATATTCATACCTAGTTTGTTCATGATATATTTAATGGCAAGTTGTGCCTTTACAGAGTTTCCCGCCTCATCCAAAGGAGGTGCGAAAGCTGCGATACCCATAATTCCGGGCATCACTCCCAGTACTCCGCCACCTACACCTGTTTTAGCGGGAACACCGGAGGTGTAAAGCCAATCGCCTGTGTGCTGGTAGAAACCTACAGTAGCTATCAGAGAAGTTATTTTCGGAGCAAGTTCTTTATCGAATACCTGTTTCTTGGTGTCAGGATTGAGGCCGTCATTGGCGATTGTAGCTGCGCAGACTGACAATTGGTCGGCTGTGATGCCCATGGAACACTGACGGGTATAGAGGTCGAGGGACATATCAGGATCATCGTAGATGCGGTTATAGTTTTTCAGTAACCAGGCAATAGAACGATTGTTGAAGTTAGTGGCCGATTCCGATTTATAAAGTTCGTCAATCAATTGGGGAGCACTGCCACAGAGTTCAGTCATATTGTCGACAATAGCTTTCCATTTGGCGTCACTGTTGCCGATGGGTTGCACCATGCTATCTGCACTGATGGCTCCTGCATTTACCAATGGAGTAGAGGGATGGTCATTCTCCAGCAAGATAGCCATGATGGAGTTAAACGGCAGTCCTGTTGCATCTGCACCAATCATTTCGAGTACTTTCTGTGCGCCATATTGACGAAGAATCAGTATAGCTGTCAATACTTTAGACACAGATTCAATGCCGAATTGGTATTGATAGTCACCCAATTGAATTTTTTCGCCATTCATCAGGCAAATACTGATACCGAATAGTTTCGGATTGATATTAGCCAAATAAGGAATGTAATCGGCATTTTTACCTTCTGTATTGTCTTTATACAGATTGTAAGCCTCCTGTGCAACATCTCTTATCTGTTGGATAGTTATAGTTCTTTCCATAAATTAATTCGATTGAAGGGAGTGTGTCAAAACTAAACCGGGCTATCCAATTGTCAGCTGTAGGGGCAGGGTTTGCCTGCCCAAAGACACAAAGCAAACTGTTTTCGGGCGAGCGAATCTCGCCCCTACGAGCTAAAACGACAGCATTATCCACGTTTTGACACAACTCCATTATTGTTATCTACGCTTATTTTTTAGCAGCGTTGCTATGTGCATTATGGGTAAACACAGTACCTTTTACAGTGATATTCTTGTCTTGGGCAATGCGGGTCTGAGTAGGGTACTCCAATTTTTCGAACTCACTGATGGCATTCTTGATGTCGTTCAACAACATATCCGCCATGTCACGGCTGAATCCCTGACGTACTACAACACGCATAACTACGTAATTCTGGATATTTTCCGGCAAGGTGTAGGCAGGAACCATCCAGCCGCTTTGCTGCAATTTAGCCTGCAAATCGTACAGAGTCCATTTGGCGTTCTTTGCATATTCGGGTTTCATGTACCAGATGAACAAAGGATTTACTACGTCATCGCTGTAATTTACGAACGGAGCCATCTTGGCTATTTCGCTGTGGATGTACTTGGTGATTTCCATGGAATTGTATTGGATGGCTTTGTATCCTTGGAATCCCAGACGGATAAATTGGTAGTACTGTCCCAGAATCTGTGCGGCGGGACGGCTGAAGTTCAAACCAACCTGTGTGATGTTCGCACCCAGATAATTGACACTGAACGACATGGCATCCGGAAGGTATTTCTTGTCTTTCCATACTACCCATCCCAGTCCCGGATAAACCAGTCCGAACTTGTGGCCGGAAGTGCTGATGGAGAGAACCCATTTCAAGCGGAAGTCCCATTTTGTGTCGGGATTGAGGAACGGCAGGATGAAACCGCCGGTTGCAGCATCTACATGGATAGGAATATCATAGCCGGTTTTGGCGTTGTAGGCATCCAGTGCTTTGTCCAACGCTTCCACGTTATCGTTCAAACCTGTCCATGTCACACCTTGGATGGGAACGATGCAGATGGTGTTCTCGTCACACATCTTCAGTGCTTCTTCGGGGTCCAGAGTGGTTTTGTCCAAAGTGAGAGGTACTTGGCGCATTTCAATTTGCCAAAGTTGGGCGAACTTTTCCCAAACAACCTGAAAACCGCTTGAAATGACAAAGTTAGGCTTGTCAGTCGGTTTCCCCTGAGCTTTACGTCTGTCTTTCCAGCGTAACCAGGCGGCTACTCCTCCCAGCATACAAGCCTCGCTGGAGCCGATAGCCAGTGCTCCGGTTTTCCATTTTGCCTGTTCGGGCGAATTCCACAAATTAGCCATGATATTGATACATTTGGCATTCATCACTGCGATACGAGGATATTCTGTTTCATCAATGTAGTTGATGCTGATGGCTTCGTTCATCAGTTTGGTGGCATAGTCGTCCATATAGGTAGTAACGAAAGTAGCCAGATTAAGACGTGGCTGGGTCTGAGCAAATGTTTCGTCTTTTACCATTTGATAGGCAATCTGCGGAGTGGTAGGGTTCATCGGAATAGTGTCTACCGGGGCAGGCTGTAGCATTTCATTTGAGCCAAACACAGATGTCTTTGCGTCACCTTCTCTCAAATCACAATTACAATCTTTCATTTTACTTAAAGTTTAGGTTAGTAATACAATGAAGAACGTGGGAGTTTCCCTCGTTTTTCTCCCTCAACATAAGGGGTAATGAAAAGTTCCTTGATTTTATGTTTTTTAATTTATGGTAACTTGCAGGGAGTTTATTTTTGAACCAATTCTTTTACATTTTGTTTTATCATAATATAAACCAATTTCATTATGAAAATACAAACAGGGCAGGGGACAATTCCCCTTATTACATTAATAGGTATATTTTCTATTTCGGCATTAAATGCATTGCCGGGATTGGCAGTTTCTCCCATCTTGGGGGATTTGAACAAAATTTTTCCGTCTGCCACGGATTTGGAAATCCAGATGCTTTCCTCGTTACCTTCACTTCTTATTATCCCTTTTATTTTGTTATCGGGTAAGTTGACCGAGAAGGTGAACAATCTGTTGTTGTTGCAAGTAGGATTGACTATTTTCGGAGTAAGCGGCATACTCTACCTGTTGTCCGGTAAAATGTGGCAACTGATAGCTATCAGTGCCATGCTGGGGATTGGCTCGGGATTGATTGTCCCTTTGTCCACCGGGTTGATATCCAGATATTTTGTCGGTGGTTATCGTACCAGACAATTTGGTTATAGTTCTGCTATTACAAATATTACATTAGTACTTGCCACTACACTGACCGGCTATCTGGCAGAAGTGAACTGGCACTTGCCATTTCTGGTTTATCTTTTTCCGTTTATATCTATCTTTCTTACATGTTATTTAAAGAAAGATTTGTCCGGCTATCATCCCAAAGATGACGTACCTGCCTCTACTGTAAAAGAGATGGGCAAGCGAGGTATTGATGTGAAGGCGCTGGTTAAACTTATGGCATTTTACGGACTGGCTACTTATTTGGTGATAATCGTCAGTTTTAATCTTCCTTTTTTGATGGAAGAATATGGATTGTCCAGTGGGCGGGCAGGCATCCTGATTTCGTTATTCTTTCTTGCTATCATGGCGCCGGGCTTTGTATTGAACAAGATTGTGCAGATGCTGGGACGGCGTATCTATATGATTTGCTTGTTGCTGATAGCTTGCGGTATGGGAATTATTTTGGTAAGTCGTTCTGAGATACTTATTGCTTTGGGGTGTATTTTGAACGGATTGGCTTATGGTATTATTCAGCCATTGATTTATGATAAAACTTCTGATGTGGCTGTACCCCATAAGGTGACATTGGCACTTGCCTTTGTGATGGCGATGAATTATGTGGCTATTCTTCTTTGTCCGTTTATTGTGAATATAGCCCAGAATCTGTTTCATTCCCATTCGTATACCTTTGCTTTCTGGTTGAACCTGATGATTGCGTTAATGGCAATGTTTATTGTGATGAAACAGGAAAAATTGGAATTCTGAGTACTTATGAGTCGTTTTAATATAAATCGGGGGAGCAGTTGTCTCCCCTTTCCTTGTTATTTCGTTTTGCTGTAATGGAACGTAGTTAGTTATAAGGAATGAAAAGTTTATTCTTAAAGAGAGGAGTGCTTAATGTCAGGCAAGAGAAGATATAACAGAAAAGATGGCAGTATGAAGTATTGTAGTTTCTGCGTGTGAATTTATTAGAGGTGCTTTGAACCAAAGGGTTGCTTATGTGGTTATACCCATGTAAAAAAACTTATTATGAACAAACAAGTTGAAGCAAACCTTAGCATGATAGTCTCCAAAGCATTGGGAGGCTTTAATATGAATGCGTTGAAATATCTTTTGCCTTTATGGATTGCTCCGGTCACAGGAGTAACATTCCGCCTGGTATTTGGGGCGGCAGCATTTTGGCTTATCGATATTTTCTGTAAACCGGAAGATTCTACCACCCGTCAGAGATGGCAGCTTTTTTTGTTAGGAGCATTAGGAATGTACGGATATATGTTTTTTTACCTTTTAGGTATCAGTATGACTACACCGGTATCCAGTTCTATATTTGTCAGTCTGGAACCCATTTGGGTATTTGTTATCACTGTCTTATTCTACAAAGAGAAAGTAACATGGATGAAACTTCTTGGTATCGGTTTGGGATTGGGAGGAGCTATTCTTTGTATTGCTACACAGCCCGGTGACGATTTGGCATCCAATGCCATGGCGGGAAACCTGATATGCTTGGTCAGTTCGATAGTTTATGCTATATATTTAGTTGTCAGCAATCGCTTGCTTAAAGGAGTGGGAGATATGACCTTGTTGAAATATACATTTTTGGGAGCAGCGGTAATGTCGCTTATTGTCAATTCAATCTATGGATTTGAAGCACCTATAATGAGCATGTCGCTTTTTTCCACCCCGATGTTGGTATTGCTGTTTGTACTCATATTTCCGACAACTATCAGCTATTTGCTTCTTCCCATCGGATTGAAATACCTGAAAACGACATTAGTGGCTATTTATGGATATCTGATATTGATAGTAGCAACTGTTACTTCATTTTTGTTGGGGCAAGACCGTTTTTCATGGACGCAACTGGGAGCGATTGTTATGATTTGCATCAGTGTTTATCTGGTGGAGGTGGCAGAAAGTAAGAGTAAGGTCTAGAGAGAAAAAGGCATATCAAGAGTGCTTGGGGACTTTTGATATACCTTTTTGCTTATTATTTCGATATCTTCCGATAAAAAAAAACGATTTTTATAACGAAAATATCATTTTATCCTTCATAGATTGCAATTAAAGTATTACTTTTGCCACAGTTTTGTAATGTAGAGTTTGCAAAAATGACCGATATAATCAAACATCGTGGTATTGTGGAAAACATTGAAGGTTCTCACGTGCGGGTGAGAATCGTACAAACTTCTGCCTGTTCGGCTTGTAGTGTGAAAGGGCATTGCAATGCATCTGAAAGTAAAGAGAAACTGATTGATGTTTTTGACATGAAGGCATCTTCTTACCGCATAGGTGAGGAGGTGATGATTTATGGTACTACTTCCATGGGGATGCAAGCCGTATTGCTGGCTTTTGGTATCCCTTTCTTGGTATTGCTGATTACTTTATTTATTTCCATGCGTCTTACGGGGGGGGATGAGTTAAGGTCGGCGCTTGTTGCTTTGTCAGCCTTGCTCCCGTATTACCTTATTATATATGTATGCAGGAATAAGTTGAGCAAGAAGTTTTCATTTACGCTTGAACCAATAAAAAATAATTAATAAATAACTAACTAAAATTTATGGATTTAATTCTGGTTGCAGTAATTTCGTTGGGAGCGATTGGCTTGATTGCCGCGGTAATCTTGTATGCCGCTTCTAAGAAGTTTGCTGTGTATGAAGATCCGCGGATTGCCAAGGTGAGCGAAGTGCTTCCTCAGGCGAATTGCGGTGGATGTGGTTATCCCGGTTGCTCTGGTTTTGCCGGTGCCTGCGTGAAGGCTGCCGATGCCGGTTCACTGGAGGGTAAGTTATGTCCGGTTGGTGGTGCTCCGGTAATGGAGAAAGTAGCTGCCATTTTGGGATTGGAAGCCGTTGCTGCTGAACCGAAAGTTGCGGTGGTAAGATGTAACGGTAGTTGTGAAAATCGCCCTCGTACTGCTCTGTACGACGGAGCTAAATCGTGTGCCATCGCTCATGCCACTTCAGGTGGTGAGACGGGTTGTACATTCGGTTGTCTGGGTTGTGGTGATTGTGTGGAAGCGTGTCAGTTTGATGCTATTCACATGAATCCTGAAACCGGTCTTCCGGAAGTGGACGAAGAAAAATGTACAGCTTGTGGGGCTTGCAGCAAAGCTTGTCCGCGTAAGATCATTGAAATTCGTCCGAAAGGAAAGAACAACCGCCGCGTAGTGGTGATGTGTGTGAACAAGGATAAGGGAGCTGTTGCCAACAAAGCTTGCAAGGCTAGTTGTATTGGTTGTGGAAAGTGTGTGAAAGTGTGTCCGTTCGAAGCCATTACGTTGGAAAATAATTTGGCATACATTGATCCGGCTAAGTGTAAGTCTTGCCGTAAATGCGAATCGGAATGTCCGAAAGGGGCTATCCAAGCTATCAATTTCCCGCCACGTAAACCGAAAGTAGAAGTGCCGGCTGGTGAGGCTGCTGCAAAACCTGCTGTAAAAGTAGAGGCTTCAAAGGTGGAAACTCCGAAAGCGGAAGCGGTGAAAGCTGAGGCTCCGAAAACGGAAGCATAATCAAAATTCAAAGTAAGTAAAAATTAAAAAGATATAACAGTGAAGACATTTAGAATTGGTGGAGTACATCCAGCAGAAAATAAATTGTCAGCAGGCAAAGCCATTGAAACACTTGCACTTCCTAAGCAAGCGGTATTTCCTTTGTCACAGCATATCGGTGCTCCTGCTACTGCCATCGTGAAAAAAGGCGATGTGGTGAAGGTAGGTACGAAGATTGCTGAGGCGGGTGGCTTTGTTTCAGCAGCCATCTTCTCGTCTGTATCCGGTAAAGTGAACAAGGTAGACGCCGTAATCGATGCTAGCGGTTACCGCAAGCCGGCTATCTTTATCGATGTGGATGGTGACGAATGGGAAGAATCAATAGACCGCAGTTCGACATTGGTGAAAGAGTGTGCTCTCACACCCGAAGAAATCGTTGCTAAAGTGAAAAATGCAGGTGTAGTAGGTATGGGCGGTGCTTGTTTCCCTACTCATGTGAAACTTTCTCCTCCTCCGGGCTGCAAGGCGGAATGTGTAATTATCAATGCTGTAGAGTGTGAGCCTTACCTCACTGCCGACCATCGTTTGATGTTGGAAAAGGCAGACGAAGTACTGGTGGGTGTAAGCATCCTGATGAAAGCTGCAAAAGTGACCAAGGGATATATCGGTATTGAAAATAATAAACCGGATGCTATTAAGTTGATGACTGAAAAGGCTGCTCAGTATCCCGGTATAAAGGTAGTTCCTTTGCAGGTGAAATATCCGCAAGGTGGTGAGAAACAGTTGATAGATGCTGTGATCGGTCGCCAGGTTCCTGCTCCTCCCGCTATTCCTATCAATGTGGGTGCGGTAGTTCAGAATGTAGGTACTGCATTTGCCGTTTATGAAGCCGTTCAGAAAAACAAACCTTTGTTTGAACGTATCGTGACTGTTACGGGTAAGTCTGTCAAGAATCCCTCCAACTTCCTCACCCGTATGGGTACCCCGATGAGCCAGCTGATTGATGCGGCTGGCGGTTTGCCCGAAGATACGGGAAAAGTGATAGGTGGCGGTCCGATGATGGGTAAAGCACTGGTTAATACGGAAGTTCCCATTTGTAAAGGTAGTTCGGGTGTGCTGATTATGAATGATAAGGAAGCTGCCCGTGCGGAAGCTCAGCCCTGTATCCGCTGTGCCAAGTGCGTCAGTGTGTGTCCTATGGGATTGGAGCCTTTCTTGTTGGCGACACTTTCAGCTCATAAGGACTGGGAGAGAGTAGAAAAAGAAGATGTAATGTCGTGCATCGAGTGCGGTTCGTGTCAGTTTACATGTCCGTCTCATCGTTATTTGCTGGACTATATCCGTTTGGGTAAGGGCACAGTAGGCGGTATCATCCGTGCACGTAATGCTAAAAAATAATTCGACAAAATAGTATGGCTAATAAATTAATAGTATCATTATCGCCTCACGTTCATAGCGGTGACAGCATACAGAAGAATATGTATGGTGTACTCATTGCGTTGATACCTGCGTTGCTGGTGTCATTTTATATGTTCGGACTGGGCGCCGTGGTGGTGACCTTGACCTCGGTTGCCGCCTGTGTATTCTTCGAATGGGCGATTACCAAGTTTATTTTGAAGAGAGAACGCTCTACCATCTGTGATGGTTCGGCTATTATAACCGGTGTGTTGCTGGCATTCAATCTGCCTTCCAACTTGCCGCTTTGGATTATTATCATCGGTGCGTTGGTGGCAATCGGTGTGGGCAAGATGACTTTCGGCGGATTGGGTTGTAATCCTTTCAATCCCGCGCTGGTAGGTCGTATCTTCCTGCTGATTTCTTTTCCTGTGCAGATGACTTCATGGCCGTTGGTTCAACAATGGGGAAGTTATACCGATGCTGAAACCGGTGCTACTCCGCTGGCATTGATGAAAATGGCTGTAAAGGGTGATGCAAATGCTTTAGGTCAGTTGCCCGATACATTAAGTCTGTTTCTGGGTAATAACCCGGGTTCACTAGGTGAGGTGAGTGCATTGGCTTTATTGCTTGGTCTAGGATATATGCTATGGAAAAAGATTATTTCCTGGCATATTCCTGTATCTATTCTGGTGACAGTATTTGTATTTTCCGGGCTGATGCATTTGGTTGATCCGGTTGCTTACGCATCTCCGTTGGCTCACTTGTTTACAGGTGGTTTGATGTTGGGAGCTATTTTCATGGCAACCGACTATGTTACTTCGCCTATGACTCATAAAGGTATGATTATTTACGGTGTGGCTATCGGTTTCCTGACCGTGGTTATCCGTTTGTTCGGTGCATATCCCGAAGGTATGTCTTTCGCTATATTCATTATGAACGCATTCACTCCGTTAATCAATACTTATTGTAAACCTAAAAGATTCGGGGAGGTCGTGAAGAAATGAAAAAACTAGAATCATCTTTGAAAAACATGGTTATCGTGCTGACAGGCGTAACCGTGGTAGCCGGAGCATTGCTGGGTTATGTGAATGAGTTGACAAAGGAACCCATTGCACAGGCTAATGCCAAGGCTTTGAGTGATGCCATTGCTATCGTAGTTCCGGGATTTGACAATAATCCTGCCGAAGCTCCTGAAACCATAGAATTGGAAGGCGTTACTTATAAGATATATAAAGCAACCAAAGGAGGAGAATTTATTGGTGCAGCCGTAGAGTCTTCTGCAAATGGTTTTGGTGGTGCGTTGAATGTATTGGTAGGTTTCGATAAAGAGGGTAATATTATAGACTATTCTTTGTTGAGTCATGCAGAAACTCCGGGACTGGGATCAAAGGCAGCCGATTGGTTTAAGAAAGGCGGCAAAGGCGATATTACTGGTATGAATCCGGGACAGAAAGCATTGGTTGTAAATAAAGATGGCGGTCAGATAGATGCAATCACTGCTTCTACTATCACGACACGTGCTTTTCTGAAAGCTGTGAATAATGCTTATGCGGCATATAGTGGCCAAAATGTGGATGGTTCCAGCGGTGCGACACAGCAGGTGTCTGAAACTGCTGCCGATGACCCCAAAGCAGCTAAGGCACAATGTGAGGGAACTCAGGATTGTTGCGGACAAGCCTGTGACTCTGCTGCCTGCAAAGCTGCTTGTGGTGGTAAATGTGATCCTGCTAACTGCGACAAGGCGGACTGTAAAAAAGCAGAATGCCCAAAGCAAGATTGTAAAAACAAAAAATAAGGAAGGAGCAGACTATGAATAATTTTAAAGTATTAATGAACGGGATTGTCAAAGAGAATCCTACGTTTGTACTCCTTTTGGGTATGTGTCCTACATTGGGAACCACTTCTTCTGCCATCAATGGTATGGGTATGGGACTGGCAACCATGTTTGTGTTGATTTGTTCGAATGTGGTAATTTCATCTATCAAGAATCTGATTCCTGATATGGTGCGTATTCCTGCATTCATTGTGGTTATTGCATCATTTGTAACCTTGTTGCAGATGATTATGCAGGCATATGTGCCGGCGCTGTATGCTACTTTGGGATTGTTTATTCCGTTGATTGTGGTAAACTGTATCTTGCTGGGACGCGCCGAAGCGTTTGCCGCAAAGAACGGTCCTGTTCCTTCATTTTTTGACGGATTGGGTATGGGACTAGGATTTACACTTGCATTGACCATCCTTGGTGGTGTACGTGAGTTCCTTGGTACAGGAAAATTGTTTGATATCGCTATTATGCCGGAGCAATACGGAATGTTGATTTTCGTTCTCGCACCGGGAGCCTTCATTGCATTGGGTTACCTCATTGCGATTGTGAATAAACTGAAGAAAGCATAACCCGTAAAAAGTAAGAAAATGGAATATATATTGATATTTATCACCGCTATATTTGTGAACAACATTGTGTTGTCACAATTCTTGGGTATTTGTCCATTCCTCGGTGTATCCAAGAAAGTTGAGACAGCTACGGGTATGGGAGCAGCTGTTGCATTCGTGCTTACCATCGCTACCATTGTTACCTATCTTATCCAGAAATTCGTGCTCGATGCTTTCGGGTTGGAATATTTGCAGACCATTGCATTTATCCTTGTCATTGCAGCATTGGTACAGATGGTGGAAATTATTTTGAAGAAGGTATCTCCCGCCCTTTATCAGGCATTAGGAGTCTTTCTTCCGTTGATTACTACTAACTGCTGTATTCTGGGTGTGGCTATTTTGGTAATCCAGAAAGACTTTGATTTGTTGACGGGGGTGGTTTATGCCTTCTCTACAGCTCTTGGTTTTGCTTTGGCTATGGTGTTGTTTGCAGGTATCCGTGAACAATTAAGTTTGGTGAATATACCTAAAGGAATGCAGGGAATGGCTATCGCATTGGTTACTGCCGGTCTGCTGGCAATGGCATTCATGGGATTTTCAGGTGTAGACAAAGGCTTGGGTGTTTTGTTTGGAATAGAATAAATTCACTTCATCGTTAAAATAAACCGATTCAGAAGTCCGGAGCACAGCTTCGGACTTTTTTATTAGAAAGAAATCCATTGTTCTTGTCCGTAAATTCAATTTTTATGCTTATTTTTGCATTAGAATTAATAGAGAGATTAAATGGCTATGACCTTGATTGTACTCGCGGCCACTATGGGGAATAAATATGGTGGATTGAAACAGCTGGAGGGAATAGGTCCTAATGGCGAAACAATATTAGATTTTTCCATATATGATGCCGTAAGAGTCGGATTTAATAAGATCGTATTTGTCATAAGCAGACATTTTGAACAAGAATTCAAGAAACTGGTATCAGGCAAATACGAACATGTGGTAGAAGTGGAGTATGTTTATCAGGATGTGGAAACGATTCCTGAAGAAAAGCGTAATCCGAAGCGCAAAGCACTGTACGGTTCGGTAAGAGCTGTTCTGATGGGAGAAGAGTTGATTGACTCTCCATTCGGTGTGATAAATGCCGTGAACTTTTACCAAAGAGAAAGTTTTGAATTGTTATATAATAATCTGGTGATGTTGGGAGAAGCTGACTACCATAGTTTCAATATTTGCTACAGGCTGAGAAATGTATTGGCGGAAAGCGGAGGGGTTACCCGTGGTATTTGTGAAGTGGATGAAAAAGGATATCTGTTGTCCGTTACAGACCGTGTAGGAGTAGAACGGATAAGTGGAAATCCGATGTATCCTAATGAATTACATAAATGGGTGGCTTTGGATGACAACAGCTTGGTTTCAATGAATATGTGGGGATTTACTCCGCAGGTATTCGGTGAGATGAAGAAGGCGTTCGATAAGTTCATAGATGAGAATGGAATGGATATGAAAGCCCATTATTCTATTCCGGCTTTTATGAATGAGCGTATTGCTGACGGAGTCAGGGTGAAAGTGATTGAGACACCTGCCAGATGGATGGGATTGGTATCGCATGATGACAAGATACAAGTCCTGCTTCGTATCAATGATATGATACGAAAAGGGATCTACCCGTCGAAGTTGTTTTGAACCTATTAGAAAACGACAGAATATTAAGTATTATGAAAGAAAGAATTTTAGTAACAGGAGGAACCGGCTACATCGGTTCTCATACGGTAGTAGAGCTGCAAAATAGCGGTTACGACGTAGTGATTGTGGACAATTTGTCCAACTCAAGCGCCGATGTGGTAGATAATATAGAAAAGGTTTCAGGAATCCGTCCTGCATTTGAAAAGTTGGATTGCTTGGATCTTGAGGGAATGGATAAGCTGTTTACTAAATATCCGGGTATAAAAGGTATTATTCATTTTGCGGCTAGCAAGGCTGTGGGTGAATCGGTGCAAAAACCGTTGTTGTATTATCGCAATAACTTGGTTTCATTGATTAACCTGTTGGAGTTAATGCCGAAACATGGAGTAGAAGGTATTATTTTTTCATCATCATGTACGGTGTATGGTCAGCCCGATGTTCTTCCTGTAACGGAAGAGGCTCCGATTAAGAAGGCTGAGTCTCCGTACGGTAATACAAAACAGATCAATGAAGAAATTATTCGTGATACAGTTGCTTCGGGATCGCCTATCAATGCTATTATGTTGCGTTACTTTAATCCTATTGGCGCACATCCCACTGCATTAATAGGTGAATTACCTAATGGGGTTCCACAAAATTTGCTACCTTATGTTACTCAGACAGCGATGGGTATTCGTGAAAAACTGAGTGTGTTCGGGGATGATTATGATACACCGGATGGTTCTTGCATCCGTGACTATATATATGTAGTGGATTTGGCGAAGGCTCACGTTATCGCAATGGATCGCATTTTGAATAACAAGCAGAAGGAGAAGGTGGAAGTCTTTAATATTGGAACGGGTAAAGGCGTTTCTGTATTGGAACTGATCAATACGTTTGAAAAAGCTACCGGTGTGAAACTTAATTATCAGATCGTGGGTCGTCGTGCCGGAGATATTGAGAAGGTATGGGCTAATCCTGATTTTGCTAATAAGGAGTTGGGATGGAAGGCAGAAGCCAATTTGGAGGACACTCTACGTTCGGCTTGGAACTGGCAGCTGAAACTAAGAGAAAGAGGAATTCAATAAGAATTAAGATATTTTTAGAAAGACCGATGAACAAAGGACGCTAGTGTGGCGTTTTATAGATGCAAATAACCTGAAACCCCTCTTGGATATGTGAATACCTGATTGGCGGTAGTTATGTTACTCAAAACATAGAGCAGGCTAAAAAATTGCATAGTAGTTTTGTCGTGTTTTATTTTGTGTTTGTGTTGTGGCTGTTCCTCGACGTGAGTCGGGGGACAGTTTTTTTTATGCTTGTGTGTTGCATTCTAAGTTTGATGACATAAAAAACTCTTCAAACAGCATGAACCGGCTGTTTGAAGAGTTTTCTGAACAAGTTAGAAGAATGGTTAATCCTTACTCCAACTCACGCTGTCTGCAGAAACACTGGCAGAACTTATCTTCTACGTTCTCTATAGGTTCTTTGAATATACCATATACGCACGAACCGGAACCACTCATGGAAGCGTATACGGCTCCCAAATCATATAATTCATCTTTGATGGCAGCTATTTCGGGGAATTTCAAGAATACACTGTCTTCAAAATCATTTTGCATGTTGTCTTTCCATGTATCTACCGGCTGCTTGATTACTTCTTTTAAGGAAACGGCAGGACGTTGTGGCTTTATGGCAGCGAAAGCATCACGGGTAGAAACAAAAATATCCGGTTTGACCAATACAATGTGATATCCTTTCAAAGACAAATCGATCGGTTCGAAGATATTCCCTATGCCGGTTGCAAATACCGGTTTGTTTTGAATGAAAAATGCACAGTCGGCACCGAGGCGTGCCGCGTATTCTTCCATTTTCGTATGGTTGATGTTCAAAGCAAACTTTTCATTTAATAATTTAATCATGTATGCTGCATCTGACGATCCGCCTCCCAATCCTGCTCCTGCAGGAATATGTTTGTACATATGAATTTCGATGGCCGCCATTTGTGGAAAATCTTCTTTCAGTAACTTATAAGCCTTAACAACTAAATTATCTTCCGGTTCGCCGTCCAAAGCACTTCCGCTTACATGGAGATTGTACTCTTTGTCACTGTTTGTGGAGCGTGTGACTTCCAACGCATCTTGAAGATTGATAGGATAAAAAATTGTTTCTAGGTTGTGATAACCATCCGGGCGTTTTTCTATAATATTCAGGCCCAGATTGATTTTAGCATTCGGAAATGTTATCATATTCTTTTATTTAGATTAATTTCTAGTGTGTCTTTATTACGGCTCCTGAGCACGTGACACGGCTCAAATATAAGGTAAACTTTTCATTTAACCATATAAAAAACCATTTTGTGTATGGATTGTTCATGTTTTATAGAAAAAGTCTTCGTATTTCTTTTATTATTTTTGCTCCCGGCTGGATGTTCAACTCGTCAAAAAGTTCTATCTTTGCCCTACTTTAAACGAAAGGAAATGGCAGAAGTAAGAAAAACGACACGTACTCCTAAAACTGTAAAGGCAAAGCCTGTTGATGAATATGGGCATTTGCAGCCACAGGCACCTGAATTGGAAGAGGCAGTATTAGGAGCATTAATGATAGAAAAAGACGCATATTCACTGGTGAGTGAAATTCTTCGTCCCGAGTCTTTTTACGAGCATCGTCATCAGTTGATATATCAGGCTATTACGGCGTTGGCACTACGCCAGCAGCCGGTGGATATTCTGACCGTTGCCGAGCAGTTGCGCAGCACCGGTGATTTGGATGAAGTGGGAGGTCCTTTTTATATCACTCAGTTGAGTGGGAAGGTAGCATCGTCTGCCCATATTGAATATCATGCGCGAATTATAGCCCAAAAGTTCTTGGCACGCGAACTGATTTCTTTTACCAGTAATATTCAGACGAAAGCCTTCGATGAGACACAGGATGTGGATGATTTGATGCAAGAAGCTGAAGGGAAGCTGTTCGAGATTTCGCAGCAGAATATGAAGAAAGATTATACGCAGATTAATCCGGTTATTCAGGAGGCGTATGAGATGCTTCAGAAGGCGGCGGCTCGGACGGATGGTTTAAGTGGTTTGGAGAGTGGTTTTCATGCACTGGACAAGATGACTTCGGGCTGGCAGAACTCCGACCTTGTGATTATTGCTGCTCGTCCCGCCATGGGTAAAACAGCATTCGTGCTTTCAATGGCTAAGAATATGGCAGTCAATGCAAAAATTCCGGTAGCATTGTTCTCGCTTGAAATGGCGAACGTGCAGTTGGTCAATCGTTTGATTGTCAATGTGTGCGAAATACCGGGCGAGAAAATTAAGAGTGGGCAGTTGGCTCCATACGAATGGGGGCAGTTGGACTATAAGATTAAGGAATTGTATGACGCTCCGTTGTATGTCGATGATACCCCTTCTCTTTCGGTTTTCGAATTGAGAACGAAGGCAAGGCGCTTGGTACGTGAACATGGAGTAAAAATAATTATCATTGACTACTTGCAGTTGATGAATGCGAGCGGTATGTCGTTTGGCAGCCGTCAGGAAGAGGTTAGTACTATTTCACGTTCGTTGAAAGGCTTGGCAAAGGAGCTGAACATTCCGATTATTGCCCTGAGTCAGTTGAATCGTGGTGTGGAGAGCCGTGAAGGTATTGACGGAAAGCGTCCGCAGTTGAGTGACTTGCGTGAATCCGGGGCCATCGAGCAGGATGCCGATATGGTGTGCTTTATCCATCGCCCCGAATATTATAAGATATTTCAGGATGAAAAAGGAAACGACCTGCATGGTATGGCTGAAATCATTATTGCCAAGCATCGTAACGGTGCTGTGGGCGATGTGTTGTTGCGTTTCCGCGGTGAGTTCGCCCGTTTCCAGAATCCGGATGATGAAATGATTATACCGTTGCCGGGAGAAGAACCGGGAATTATCCGTTCCAAAATGAATGGCGGTGGAAGCAGTGTACCGCCTCCGCCTCCTGATGCTGCACCTGCCGATAATAATCCGTTCGGAGCACCCATTCCCGAAGGACCTTTACCGTTTTAATCCTTATTCTGTCATTCTTCACTTTGTTCAGAATGACGAGGTTGATGAAAATTAAACGGGTTCTCATAACAGGATAAAAGAAAATAATTACTAAATTTGCAAGTCATTTTGAAATACATAAAATATATCATATATGAATATCTCTTATAATTGGCTGAAAGAATACGTCAACTTCGATTTGACACCGGATGAAGTGGCCGAAGCGCTGACTTCCATCGGTTTGGAAACCGGAGGCGTAGAAGAAGTCCAAACAATTAAAGGTGGTCTGGAAGGTATTGTCATCGGCGAAGTGCTGACTTGCGAACCTCATCCCAATTCAGACCACATGCATGTTACTACTGTGAATTTGGGACAAGGCGAACCGGTACAGATTGTCTGTGGAGCCGCTAACGTAGCTGCCGGACAGAAAGTGGTGGTTGCCACATTGGGCACCAAGCTATACGATGGCGAAGAATGTTTTACCATCAAGAAATCAAAGCTCCGCGGAATTGAATCTATGGGTATGATCTGTGCCGAAGACGAAATCGGTATCGGAAACAGCCACGAAGGTATCATCGTACTGCCGGCGGATGCTGTTCCGGGTACTCCCGCTAAAGATTATTTCAATATCAAAAGCGAATACGTACTGGAAGTGGATATCACCCCGAACCGTGCGGACGCCTGCTCACATTACGGCGTGGCCCGAGATCTGTATGCCTACCTGATTCAAAACGGCAAACAAGCCACTTTAAAACGTCCGTCTGTAGAAGCGTTTAAAGTGGATAACCATGATATGGACATCGCCATTGAAGTAGAGAATACAGAAGCATGTCCGCGTTATGCCGGAGTTTCCATAAAAGGGGTAACTGTAAAAGAGAGTCCCGAATGGCTGCAAAACAAATTACGCCTGATTGGAGTACGTCCTATCAATAATATCGTGGATATCACCAACTACATCCTTCACGCATACGGCCAGCCCCTGCACTGTTTTGATGCAGATAAGATTAAAGGTGGTAAGATTGTAGTGAAGACTGTTGCCGAAGGTACTACATTCGTTACTTTGGACGAAGTGGAACGCAAATTATCCGACAAGGACCTGATGATATGCAACACTGAAGAACCGATGTGCATTGCCGGCGTATTCGGTGGTCTGGATTCGGGAACAACCGAGCAGACAGTAGATGTATTTTTGGAAAGCGCTTATTTCAACCCGACTTGGGTACGTAAAACAGCCCGTCGCCATGGATTGAGTACAGACTCTTCTTTCCGTTTCGAACGTGGTATTGACCCCAACGGAACTATTTATGCATTGAAAGAAGCGGCTTTACTGGTTCAAGAACTGGCAGGAGGTACTATTTCTTCTGAAATTAAAGACAACTACCCTGCCCCGATAGCCGATTTTACAGTAGAGCTGAATTATGAGAAAGTCCACTCACTGATAGGAAAAACCATACCGGTGGAAACCATAAAGAGCATTGTCACCAGTCTTGAAATGAAGATTGTGAACGAAACACCCGAAGGCTTGACTTTACAAGTTCCCCCCTATCGTGTGGATGTGCAACGTGATTGCGATGTAGTAGAAGACATTCTCCGTATCTACGGATATAATAATGTGGAGATTCCTACTACCTTGAAATCCAGCCTGACCACCAAAGGTGAAGTGGATTACTCCCAGAAATTACAAAATCTGATTTCAGAGCAACTGGTAGGTTGTGGTTTCAATGAAATACTGAACAATTCACTGACCGCCGCTTCCTATTACGAAGGGTCGGAAACATACAAGAACGAAAATTTGGTTTACTTGATGAACCCATTGAGTAACGATTTGAACGTGATGCGTCAAACTTTGTTATTCGGTGGTTTGGAAAGTATCCAGCACAATGCCAATCGTAAGAACGCCGATTTGAAATTCTTTGAATTCGGTAACTGCTATTTTTATAACGCAGAAAAGAAGAACCCGGAAAAAGTGCTTGCGGCTTATGCTGAAGAATATCATTTAGGATTATGGGTAACCGGCAAACGCGTCAGCAATTCATGGGCCCATCCCGATGAAAACAGCAGTGTTTACGAATTAAAAGCATACGTGCTGAACATCTTTACCCGTTTGGGATTGAATTTCGGCAACGTGGTATTCGGCAACCTGACCAACGATATCTATTCAACAGCCATCAGCGTACACACACGTGGCGGCAAGTTATTGGCCACCTTCGGCATCATCAGCAAGAAGATTCAAAAAGCATTCGATATAGACAATGAGGTATATTATGCAGAAATCAACTGGAAAGAACTGATGAAAGCCATCAAGTCGGCTAAAGTCAACTTTAAAGAACTTTCCAAGTTCCCGGCTGTGAAACGTGACTTGGCTTTGTTGATTGACAAGAACATACAGTTTGCAGAAATCGAAAAAATAGCCTATGAGACTGAAAAAAAACTGCTGAAAGAAGTAGAATTGTTTGATGTTTATGAAGGCAAGAATCTGGAACCGGGTAAAAAAAGTTATGCAGTGAGCTTCTTGTTACAGGATGAAAGCGCAACACTGAACGACAAACAGATTGACAAGATCATGTCCAAACTGATTGCTAACCTAGAAAACAAACTAGGTGCAAAACTAAGATAATAATAAAAATAACCATTATAAAACTACAATCCAATGGGAAGAGCATTTGAATATAGAAAAGCTACAAAGCTGAAAAGATGGGGCCACATGGCCAAGACTTTTACAAGACTGGGTAAACAAATTGCTATTGCTGTAAAAGCAGGCGGACCGGAACCGGAAAACAACCCGACCTTGCGTGGTGTTATCGCTACTTGTAAGCGCGAAAACATGCCGAAGGATAACATCGAGCGTGCTATTAAAAATGCAATGGGTAAGGATACCAGCGATTACAAAGGTATGACTTACGAAGGATACGGCCCTCACGGGGTAGCAGTATTCGTTGATACTTTGACCGATAATACCACTCGTACTGTAGCAGATGTCCGTTCTGTATTCAACAAATTTGGTGGCAACATGGGAACTACCGGTTCATTGGCTTTCTTGTTCGATCATAAATGTGTCTTTACTTTTAAGCGTAAAGAAGGTCTTGATATGGAAGAACTGATTCTTGATTTGATAGATTACAATGTAGAAGATGAATTCGATATCGATGAAGAAGAAGGAACAATCACTATTTACGGTGACCCGAAGAGCTATGCCGCTATTCAGAAACACTTGGAAGAATGCGGTTTTGAGGAAGTCGGTGGTGACTTTACTTATATTCCTAACGACCTGAAGGATGTAACTCCCGAACAGCGCGAAACAATTGATAAGATGGTAGAGCGTTTGGAAGAATTTGATGATGTCCAGACGGTTTATACAAACATGAAACCTGCTGAGGAAGAGTAAAAATGAAGATTACTTATAAAACGCAAGGTACTTGCAGCAGCCACATTGAGGTAGAAGTGGAAGACAATGTGGTTCAACAGGTATTCTTTTGGGGCGGATGCAATGGAAATCTTCAGGGCATCAGCCGTTTGGTAAAGGGAATGAAAGTTGAAGATGTAATATCGAAGTTGGAAGGAGTGAAGTGCGGAAATCGTTCCACTTCCTGTCCCGACCAATTATGCAAGGCATTGCGTGAGATGAAATAAAAGAAGAAAGAGGTTACTCGTAAGGGAGTGACCTCTTTTTTCTTTTTCGGATAAACGCCTTTATCCTTAAGTGTACTGACTTTCACAAGCAAATACTAACTATTAATCTTAAATCTATTACTATGAAAAACACAAATATATAACACGGCATTCATTCATTTAGTTCACTCTCCCACAGAAATAAATTCGTTAAAATTAAATAAAGACATATCTTCGGGCAGACTAAGCATTTTCTTCCTTCAGACTAAGCGGTTTCATATAGTGGATTATTACGTCCCATTACAGTAGGACGTATGTCCCATTATGGCAGGACGTACGTTCCATTGCAGTGGGACGTACATCCCATTGCTGCAGGACGTAATAATCTGTCGTTCAAAAAACCTTAGTCTGCTATATGAAATGGCTTAATCTTCCCTTTGTATACGGTAGGTCTGTTTATATATAAAAAACGTGCTCCCTGACCGTTCGCTTACGGAGGGAGCACTTACAACACAAAAACTAAACTAGACTTAACTAAACTATTCTATTAAGAAGTTTCACAACTTCCCTTGTCTATGCTGCAAATATAGGTAATTTATTTGTTTTTAGCAAAAAGATATCGACGAATTTGATTTATTATTCTATTGATAATAAGATTTTTTATACAGAATGACTATTCAAATAAGTTTGTATCTCTTGCTTGTAACTATCGGAAATAGGAATGTATTCTTTGCCGAAAACAATGCGTCCCCGGTCAATCACCTTTATTTTGCTTTTTTGCACTATGAATGAGCGATGTACACGTACAAAATGCTTTGACGGAAGCTTTTCTTCCATAGCCTTCATGCTGATAAGTGACAAGATGGCTTTGGGTTCGTTTTCTATATGTATTTTTATGTAATCTTTCAGTCCTTCGATGTATAGAATCTTGTCAAGGGCTATCTGTACTAGTTTGTAATCGCTTTTAACATAAATATATTCGTTATTAACTTCTTCTTCCGGTCTGTTTCCGGCTTTTTGTTTCAGTTCGAACCATTGCATCGCTTTGTTCACCGATTGTAGGAAATCGGCATAACTGATCGGTTTCAGCAGATAGTCCAGCGCATTGACCTTGTAGCTGTCTAATGCGTATTGGCCGAAAGCGGTAGTGAAGATGATGCGTGTTTCGGGGTTCACCATGTGTGAAAACTCTAATCCGTTCAGTTCCGGCATTTGTATGTCGAGAAAAAGTATATGAATTTCTTCGTGTGCGGGTATCTCATTCATTGCCTGCACTGCACTGGAGTATTTGCCTGCCAACCGTAGGAAAGCGGTTTTTTCCACATAGCTTTGCAACAATTCCAGAGCCAAAGGTTCGTCATCTACTATGGCGCAATTCAGTATCATAAGTTTTTGGTTTGAATGGTTAATATAGAAGAATAAACCTGACCGTTTGCACTGATGCCTTTTTCCCATTCATAATGTTTGGGATAAATCAGTTCCAATCGTTTGCTTACCTGTTCCAGTCCGATGCCGCTGCCGCTTTTGTCCTGTCCGGTTTTGGGGTAGTTGCTGTTCTGTATTTCGCAGCGTACCGTGCCATCTGTATTCCCGGTGATGGCGATGCTGATAAAGCTGTGAGCTGTAGGACTGATGCCGTGTTTAAAGGCATTTTCTATCAAAGAAATAAAGAGTAAGGGGGCAATGAGTAACGAACTGCCCGGATCGGTTTCCAGATGCAGGCTTATTTCTACTTGCTGAGGCAGTCGGATGCGCATCAGTGCCACGTAATTACGGATAAAGTCAAGCTCTTTCTCCAATGGAACAAAGGTTTGCTGATTGTCGTAAAGTACGTGTCGGAGCAATTTGCTCAGTTCTTGAACCGCTTCTTGCGCCTTGTCACAGTTGAATGCTATCAGTGCATAGATATTATTCAGTGTGTTGAGCAGGAAATGGGGGTTCAATTGGTTCTTGAGATTCTTCAATTCCGCTTCCGTCTTTTGCCGTTCGGCTTCCAGAAGCATTTCTTGCGCTTGTCTCCATCGCAGGCTGGTGCGGATGGCAGCTCCCAGTCCGGCAACGAATATCATCAGCACGATGTCGCGTATGTAGAATATCCAGCGTGGAGGCATCCGCCGGGTAAATTCCTCGGGTGGAGGAGTGCTGAAGGCTTCCAGCAGCAAGTGAAGCATCAATGAGGAGAAAAATATGAGGATGGCATTGGCGATGATGTATTTTCGCATCTCGTCATTGAAGAGATAGCATGGTACCAACCATAAGTAGTTGATGTAGAATATCAGAAAATAGCAGAGGGGGACGCAACTGTGGCGTAGGAACTGATGCCAGTCCATGCTGTTTCCTCTGTCTGCAAAAACAAGTGGAAAGCCGAATATCAGCAACCAGCTGACGATATGTATGGCCGGCTCCAGCGGGCGACGTTGAGAGAATATTTGTTTCATAATAGGCAAAGATAAAAAGTTCAGGGTTAAAATAGGATGCAGAAGGTATTAAATTTATCTTATCGTAGCGATAAATTTCTCGTTTCAAGTCTGTGGGCTACTTTCCCACAGTCATGAAACGAGAAGAATGGTGTGGCGCTAAATTGTTTTATTCATAACGTATGGCATCAATCGGGTCAAGATCTGCCGCTTTCTTAGCCGGATACCATCCGAAGAAAACTCCCGTAATGGTACAGACTGCGAAAGACAGCAGTACGCTCCAAGGTTGGATGAATACGGGCCAGTGGGCTATTGATTTAATCATGAAGCTGGCACCGCAACCGATAATCACGCCTATCACACCGCCGGTGATACTAATCAGAATGGCTTCGATGAGGAACTGTGAAAGGATATCGACACCGCGTGCTCCGACTGACATTCGCAGGCCGATTTCGCGTGTACGCTCGGTAACGGAAACATACATGATGTTCATGATTCCGATACCTCCTACCACGAGCGAGATGCCGGCAATGCAGGCGAGCAGTGTGGTCATCAGGTCGGTGGTGGTATTCAGCATGCTGCTCAGCTCCTGCTGGGTGCGAATGGTGAAATCGTCATCATCGGTGGCTTTCAGCTTATGCTCTCGCCGCAGGATAGAAGTGATTTCTTCCACCGCTTCTTCGGTCATGTCTTCGGTCAGGGCGGAGGCAAAGATACCGCCCAGATAGGTTTGTGCAAGCAATCGTTTCATTACGGTAGTGTATGGGGCGAGTACCACATCGTCTTGATCCTGTCCCATGGAGTTGTAACCTTTGGACTTCAATACGCCCACAACACGCATGGGTATTTGGTTGCAACGGATGACTTTTCCTATAGGGTCGGAGCCGTCGGGAAAAAGATTGTCGACAATGGTCTTGCCGATGACGCAGACTTTGGCGGCGGTGCGGATATCGTTTTCGGAAAACATTTCGCCTTGTTCCACACTGAGCTGGCGGATGTTAAGGTAATCAATGCTTACTCCGCTTACCGAGGAGGGATAGTTGTTTGACCCTGCCACCAATTGCCCGGAGGAAGATACATTGGGACTGATGCCGGAGAGGTAAGTGCACTCTTCGCTGAGTTTCTCATAATTTTCCAGTTTCAATGTCTGCATTGCCGAAGGGTCTTGGCGAACTCCGCCGCGCATCTCGGCTCCAGGATGAATCATAATCATGTTCGAACCCATTTCCGAGATTTGTTGCTGGATACTTCTCTTCGAGCCTTGGCCGATGGCAAGCATGGCGATAACGGATGCTACGCCGATGATGATACCCAGCATGGTGAGGAAGGCGCGCAATTTGTTGTTGGCTAGAGCCCGGAGAGCTATTTTGAATAGGTTTGTTCCATTCATAATTGGCTATTGTTTTAATTAGTTTCTTATTGCTGATGAAGGTCAGTCTTCATCGTTCTTAGGCAGGGCGGCCAGTGCTTCGGCGGCGGACAGGATGTGTGTGTTGACCGTGTCTTCTATCACATGACCGTCGCGCAGGCGGATATTACGGCTACTGTATTGTGCCAGTTCGGGATTATGGGTAACGAAGATAATCGTGCGTCCTTCGGCATGTAACTTCTGGAAGAGTACAAGAATCTCGAAAGAGGTGCGGGTATCAAGGTTACCGGTTGCTTCATCGGCAAGGATAACAGCCGGGTTGTTGACCAAAGCACGGGCGATGGCCACGCGTTGCATCTGTCCTCCCGACATTTGGTTGGACTTGTGTTCCAGGCGGTCACCCAATCCGACGGATATCAGGGCGTCAATGGCTCTTTTCCGTCTTTCGGTTGCCGAAACGGAAGAGTTATACATCAGTGGGAGTTCCACATTTTCCACTGCCGTAGTTTTAGGCAGCAGGTTATAATTTTGGAACACGAAACCGATTTTGCGGTTGCGCAGTATGGCACGCTGGGGTTTGCTCATGGTGCGGACGGATACGCCGTCCAGCAGGTATTCTCCGCTGGTGGGGGTATCAAGGCACCCCAGTGTATTCAGCAGGGTGGATTTGCCCGAACCGGAAGTACCCATGATGGTGACAAACTCTCCTTCGCAGATGGTGAAGGAAATGCCGCGCAAGGCGTGCACGGTTTCTTCACCCACCCGGAAGTTTCGTTTGATATTTTGAAGTTCGATAATCTTTTTCATCTGTCTTTTTTGCATATAGGTTTTGATGTGCAAGTTTATTTATTGTTTTTTTTCTTGCTTCCCGGAGGGCCGGGCATGAAGGGACTTCTTTCTCCATTTTCACCGACTCCTTCCATTTGAGGGGCATTGCTATTGACCACGGCTTCCGTGACGACAGGCATATTCTCGGTGATGCCGCTTAGAATCTCGGTCAATGTACCGTTTGATATACCGATTTTAACCGGATGTGCGGTAAAAGTATTGCCTTCCAGTGTCCACACTTTGTGTTCTCCTTGGCAGTCATTGATTTTATATCCTTTGGCAATGTCTTTATTCGGTGTGAACCGCAGTGCTTTGCCGGGCACAGTCAATACATTGTTTTTGTTTAATGTATAGATAGTGGCATTGGCTGTGAGACGGGGTTTCAGCTTCAAGTCGGGATTATCGGCAGTAATGACTACTTCATAAGTGACAACTGTAGTAGTGCCGGTAGTGGAACTGCTGCTACTGCTGTTGGTGCTTCCCAAACGTACTTGTCTTACATAACCTTCAAATACATCATCGGGATAGGCATCCACGGTGAATGTGACGCGGGCACTGTCTTCCACTCCGGCAATATCGGCTTCATCCACATCTGCCACTACCTGCATTTTGGTCAGGTCGGCAGCAATGGTGAAGAGAGTCGGAGTTTCGAAACCGGAGGCAACTGTCTGTCCTTCTTCTACATCGCGGCTGGTTACCACTCCGTCAATGGGAGAGGTGATGGTGGCATACGAAAGGTTGCGCTCGGCTTTGGCAAGGGCGGCTTTGCTGGCATCGAAAGAGCTTTTTGCACGTTCGTAGTTATATACATATTGTTCGTAATCGGTATCACTGATGAGCTGCTTGTCGTGTAACTTCTTGTTGCGTTCGTACAGTTTCTTTTGATAGTCGTATTCGGCCTTGTTGCCATCGTAAGTAGCCCGGGCAGATTGAAGTTCGCTTTGGAGTGTGATTTTATCCATTTCTGCTATCAGTTCACCTTTGGTTACCACAGAATTATAATCAACGTAAATCTTGTCGATAATGCCTGATACCTGAGTACCGACTTCGACTTCCGTCACAGGTTCGATGGTTCCTGTAGCAGTGATTGAATTGCTGATATTGCTTTTTTTTACGTTTTCTGTTGCAAAGCTCACTGTGCTTTTTGCTTCAGAGCTTCCAAGCATCCAAAAACCGCCGACTGCAACCATGACGATTGCGGCACTGAGAAGGATCGTTTTCTTCTTTTCCATACTGTATTACTATGTATAACGTTTATATTTTCGGTATTATAACTTTATTTCTTGTCCTGCATAGAAGTTCAGCAAGGTGCGGTCCAAGATAGCCATATACTTGGCTTGGATGCGTTGTTGCTGTGCACTGAGCAGGTTGTTCTTCTCGGTCAGGAGTTCTACGGTATTCTTCATGCCCAGATTGAACTGTTCGTTTACCATATCAAAGCTGATTCGGCTGCTTTTCAGTTTGCTCTCGGCTGCATCATATTGCTGTTGGGCGTTTGTGGCATCCAGCCAGAGGCTTTCTATATTTTTGTAAAGCTCCTTTTGCTTATTGATTAAGTCGAGCTGACTGCTGCTGTATTGCAGACGTGCTTTCTGAACAGCACTTTTGTTTTGGCGGTTATCAAAGATAGGAATACTGAGATTAATTCCTATCATGTTGTTCCAACCATACTTCATTTGTTTTCCCCAACCGTTTTCGCTGGCACTATTGGTGGTACTGCCTGCAGAGGCACTTAAACTGATGGTGGGATAGTAGCCTGCTTTGGCAACGGAAATATCCAACTTTGAGCTTTCGATATTGAGTTTGCTGCTTTGTATTTCGGGACGCGAAGCCAGTGCCTGCTGATATATATCCGTTTGGCCGGGTAAAGGTTGCAACACGTGTTCGTCTGTCAAAGTGGGGAGAACAAGATTCATTTCCTCGGTTCCGTCCAGTTCGAGCAGTTGTTTGAGTTGTAACTTATAATCCCGGAGCGAACTTTCGGCTGTAACCAGTTGATATTGGTCATTACCAACCTGAGCTTCCAATTGTGCAAGGTCGGCCTTGGAGATGCTTCCTTCGTTGAAGAGTTCTACACCGCGTTCATAAGTGGCGCGACTCACTTGCAAGGTATTCTCATTAATCTTCACCGATTCATCGGCATACAGAATTTGGATAAACACTTGTGCGATTTGTTCTTGCAATGAATTTTCCGTTTGTGCTACGGTAAGTCCCGCTATTTCGCGGCTCATCTTTTTTTGCTTGATTGTGTTTATGCGTTTGTTCCCATTCCAAACCGTCCATTGAGCATTCAGTCCGTAGTTGCCGCTATAAGTCGTTTTGCTGTTGCTGCTGATAATTTCAGTGCCGTTTACAGTACTGCTGTTTTCCTGATACGGACGGTTTGTTACGTTGTGTCCGGTATTGAACGATAGACTGGGGAAGAGGGTTGCTTTCGCAGTCTTTACATCCACATCACTTTCTTCCAATGAAATTTTATCCTGTTGCAACTGGATATTCTTTTCCAAAGCGTATTCAATGCAGTCGTTCAGAGTCCATTTCTTTGCTTCCTGAGCGGTCAATGAAGAGGTCGCTAATAAGCTAATTGCTAAATATACTACTCGTTGTTTCATCCTTTTTGCGGTTTAATTTGTTACTGCAAATGTAGGGGACATTGCTTTTATCGGCAATAAATATAGATTCCCCGCACATTTCTATGGACAAAAACTTGTTTTTTACCGATAAAGTATTTTTCTTTGTAATAATTACAAGTTTAAGATAAGTTTCTATGAGTAATACTTTGTTAGTTCGTATATGGACGTTCTATCGGGACGGTTTCCGTGAGATGACCCTTGGCCGGACGCTTTGGGCCATTATTCTTATTAAACTGTTTATTATGTTTTTTATTTTGAAACTCTTTTTCTTTCCTTCTTTTTTAAAGGAGAAGACCCCTCAGGAGAAGCAGCAATATGTAGGGGAAGAATTGATTAAACGCGCAAATCCATAAATATTTTAATATCAAAACGGTATGTTTGAAAACATTGACACTTCGCTAATCGACTGGTCGCGGGCGCAATTTGCACTGACGGCCATGTATCACTGGCTTTTTGTTCCTCTTACATTAGGACTGGCTATGATTATGGGGCTCATGGAGACTTTCTATGTAGTCACAGGTAAGGAATTCTGGAAACGCACGGCAAAGTTCTGGATGAAGCTTTTCGGTATTAACTTCGCCGTAGGTGTTGCTACGGGATTGATTCTGGAGTTTGAGTTCGGTACGAACTGGAGTAATTACTCTTGGTTTGTAGGTGATATTTTCGGTGCTCCGCTGGCCATCGAGGGTATTCTGGCTTTCTTTATGGAGGCAACGTTCATTGCCGTTATGTTCTTTGGCTGGAACAAAGTAAGTAAACGTTTCCACCTGGCATCTACATGGCTGACAGGTATCGGTGCAACACTTTCTGCATGGTGGATTCTGGTTGCCAACGCTTGGATGCAATATCCGGTGGGCATGGCATTCAATCCTGAGACAGTGCGTAATGAGATGGTGGATTTTGCAGCGGTGGCACTCTCGCCGATGGCTGTGGCTAAGTTTTTCCATACCGTGCTGAGCGGTTGGGTACTTGGTGCAGTGTTTGTAGTGGGTGTCAGTTGCTGGTATCTGCTTCGCAAGCGCGAGATTGAATTTGCGAAAGCAAGCATCAAAGTGGCTGCCGTCTTTGGGTTGGCAGCTTCGCTGATAGTGGCATGGACAGGAGATATCTCCGGCGTTCAGGTGGCCAAAGTGCAGCCGATGAAAATGGCTGCGGCCGAAGGACTTCAAGAGGGTGGCAATGGGATGCCGTTTACGGTGGTAGGCGACATAAAGATTCCAAAAATGCTTTCTATTCTGGCCACTCATGACATAGACGGATATGTGCCGGGCATCAATAATTTACTGGAAGGCGGTTACCAAACTCCGGAGGGAACCATCGCTCTTTCTGCACAAGAGAAAATAGAGCGCGGTCAAAAGGCGATTGCTGCTTTGGATGCTTTCCGCAAAGCGCAGAAGGAGGGTAATAAAGAGGCTGCAAATATAGCACGCCGGACATTGGATGAGAATGTGGCTTATTTCGGATACGGATATATCAAAGATCCTGCTCATTTGATTCCTCCTGTCGGATTGACATTCTGGTCGTTCCGCATCATGGTAGGGTTGGGAGGATATTTCATCTTATTCTTTATTGTGGTACTTGTCCTGTCTCGGAAAGACAAACTGAAAGATGCAGGGTGGTTACAGAAACTTGCACTTTGGACTATCCCGTTGGGGTATATTGCCGGACAAGCCGGTTGGGTGGTAGCCGAAGTAGGTCGTCAGCCGTGGGCTATTCAGGATATGTTGCCGGTGGGAGCCGCTATTTCCAAGTTGCAGACGAGCTCCGTGCAGATAACTTTCTTTATTTTCCTGATATTGTTTACTATTATGCTGATTGCTGAAATTAATATTATGGTTAAGGCCATAAAGAAAGGACCGGAGGCAATAAAAGGTGAATAACTTTTGTATGCGGTAATTCCATTATTTATCATTTAAATAAAATTCTATGGACTATATATTTCTACAAAATTATTGGTGGTTCCTGGTTTCATTGCTGGGTGCCCTGTTGGTGTTTCTGCTTTTTGTGCAGGGTGGCAATTCTTTACTGTTCACTTTGGGCCGCACTCACGAAGAGCGTACCATGCTGGTGAATTCCACAGGACGTAAGTGGGAGTTTACTTTTACTACGTTGGTTACTTTCGGAGGAGCTTTTTTCGCTTCATTCCCTTTGTTTTATAGCACCAGCTTCGGTGGTGCATATTGGCTGTGGATGATTATCTTGTTCACTTTCGTGTTGCAGGCTGTTTCTTATGAATTTCAGTCTAAATTGGGTAATATTTTGGGTAAGCGTACCTATCAATGGTTCCTGGTAATCAACGGAGTTGTAGGGCCGTTATTGCTGGGAGGAGCAGTGGCTACATTCTTTACGGGCTCTAATTTCTTGGTGAATAAAGGAAATATGGGTAATGAACTGATGCCTGTCATCAGCAGTTGGGCCAATGGATGGCATGGGTTGGATGCACTGACTAATCCATGGAATCTTGTTTTGGGCTTTGCTGTTTTGTTCTTGGCACGTATATTGGGCAACTTGTATTTTATCAATAATATCCGTGATAAAGAATTGATTCCTCATTGCCGTCGCCAATTGATTACAGATACGATTCCTTTCCTGATTCTTTTCCTGGCATTTGTGATACATACATTATTGAGTGATGGTTTTGCTGTCAGTCCTGATACGCAGGAAGTATATATGGAACCTTACAAGTATTTTATGAATTTCATTGATATGCCTGTCTTGTTGGTTTTATTCCTGATAGGAGTGGTCGGTGTATTGTTCGGCATCGGCAAATCTGTTTTCAGCAAGACATCTACCAACGGTATCTGGTTTGCGGGCATCGGTACTGTGCTGACGGTTTTGGCGCTGCTCCTTTGCGTGGGTTATAATAACACGGCATATTATCCCTCCACTGCTGACCTGCAAAGTTCATTAACATTGGCCAACAGTTGTTCCAGTGAATTTACTTTGCGCGTCATGGCTTATGTATCTGTTTTGGTACCTTTTGTTTTGGCATACATTGTTTATGCTTGGCGTGCAATAGACCGAAAGCCTATTACAGCACAAGAATTGGAAAAAGACGGCCATACTTATTAATCAAGTTTTTAATGAAATTAAAATTGGTATCCCGGTTTTGCAAACAGCTGTAAACGGGATACCGATTTATGTTAAATAACATTGTTTTGCTGCATAAAATACAGATAAACTATTGCAGAATTCCCGAAAGTCCGTATATTTGCACTGTGTTTTTCATAGTATTAGATTTAAGGTTAACAAAGGTTGGAGCAAGGCGTTGCTCCTTTTTTTATGCCCATATACCTCGTTCTTCCCTTATTTGGACAAATTTATGAGATAAAACCGACAAAAGTTATAGTTGACGGTAGTGATACTATTCTATCTTTGTATAACAAAGCCTTTGTAGAGGTAATGGTATTGTTGAATTTAGATTACATGGATATTAAAAGGTAAGAACATGAAACACCTTCGACTGACTTTCTCTGCATTATTTGCCATGGCAGTAAGTATGCAGACTCTTGCGCAAAGAGAAAATATACTCATCAATCAGGATTGGAACTTCCGATTCTCCCATCAAGTGGATAAGAATTCAAGTCGCCGGGTAGATTTGCCTCATACTTGGAATGCACAAGATGCTTTGAGTGGCAAACCCGACTATAAACGAGGAATCGGTAATTATGACAAGAAACTATTTATCCGTTCCGAGTGGAAAGGCAAACGACTGTTTCTCCGTTTTGAAGGAGCAAACTGTGTAAGCAATGTTTTCATCAACGGCAAACAGATAGGAGAGCATCGGGGTGGCTATGGGGCATTTATTTTTGAAATCACCGATAAGGTGAATTATGGGAAAGATAATACCGTGCTGGTTCGTGTGAATAATGGTGAACAGCTTGATGTCATGCCTTTGGTAGGTGACTTTAATTTCTATGGGGGGATTTATAGGGATGTGCATTTACTTGTTACGGAAGATATTTGTATCTCTCCTTTGGATTATGCTTCTCCGGGAGTATATCTTTTTCAGCAGCATGTGGGTGAGAAACAAGCCGCTGTTTTGGCTCGTATTAACCTGTCGAACGGAACGGAACATCCCCGGCAGGCAACTCTTAGGCTCCAAGTAAAAGAAGGAGATAAAGTGGTTTATCAGGCGGATAAAAAGGTGACTGTTGCACCTCATACCAGCGTACAACCCGAAGAAATGAGTTTTACCTTGCTGAATCCTCGTTTATGGAATGGCAGGGAAGATCCTTTTATGTATCAGACAGTGATAACCTTGGTGAAGGATGGAAAAGAGATAGACAAAGTGGAACAGCCGTTGGGACTTCGTTATTATGCGACAGATGCCGATCGGGGTTTCTTTCTTAATGGAAAACATTTGCCTTTGCATGGGGTGTGTCGTCATCAGGAGTGGGCAGAGGTGGGAAATGCACTTCGTCCGATGCATCATGAAGAAGATACTCGGTTGATGCTTGAAATGGGGGTAAATGCCATTCGTCTGGCTCATTATCCACAAGCTACTTATATGTATGATTTAATGGATAGGAATGGAATTGTGACTTGGGCAGAGATACCGTTTGTCGGTCCCGGAGGTTATGCTGATAAAGGTTTTGTCGACCAGCCTTCTTTTCGTGAAAATGGTAAGGAGCAGTTGAAGGAGATGATCCGTCAACATTTTAATCATCCGAGTATATGTTTTTGGGGGTTATTTAATGAACTGAAAGAAAATGGAGATAATCCGTTGGAGTACATTAAAGAACTGAATGTGCTGGCACATCAGGAAGATCCTACACGTCCCACCACATCAGCCAGTAACCAAGGCGGTGCCATTAATTTCATAACAGATAATATTGCGTGGAACAGATATGACGGTTGGTATGGAGCAACTCCGGCGACATTGGCTTCATGGCTGGACAAGACACATCAGGCACACCCTGAAATAAAGATTGCTATCAGTGAGTATGGGGCAGGAGCAAGTATTTATCATCAGCAGGATTCATTGGTACAAACCAGCCCGGGAAGTTGGTGGCATCCGGAAAACTGGCAGACGGAATATCATATTCAGAATTGGAAGATTATTAGTGAACGTCCATACGTTTGGGGCAGTTTTGTTTGGAATATGTTTGATTTCGGAGCAGCTCATCGTACAGAAGGGGATCGTCCGGGTATCAATGATAAAGGATTGGTGACGCACGACCGTAAAGTTAAAAAGGATGCATTTTATTTTTATAAAGCAAACTGGAATCCTGAACCGATGGTTTATATTGCCGGTCACCGTAGCGTGAACCGCGTAAAACCAGTGACAGAGGTACAGATATTTTCTAATTGTGCAGAAGTAACTCTGAAGGTAAACGGACAAATAATAAAAAAAATGCAGCCGGATGGTGTAAAAGTGTGTATCTTTAAAGATATTCGGCTGAAAAAAGGGGAGAACAACATAGAAGTATCGGCGAAAAATGGTAAAAGGGTGATAACTGATGCTTGTTGCTGGATATTGTAACAAGAAAAACATGGAAGTGTGTCAAAATTAAACCGGCCTATCCCATCGTCAGCTGTAGGGACAGGGTTTGCCTGCCCGAAGACGCAAAGTAAACTGTTTTCGGGCGAGCGAATCTCGCCCCTACGGATTAAACGACAGCATTATCCCTGTTTTGACCCCATGAATATATATTAAATAATTTCTATTCCATGCTTTTGGCATAACTCCAGTCCTATATCTTTTAACTTGAATTTCTGAATCTTTCCGCTGCCGGTCATTGGAAATTCATCTACAAAGAAGATATATTTGGGTATTTTGTATCGTGCAATTTTGCCTGTGCAGAATTCACGAACGTCAAATTCATTCATTTCTATTCCTTTGTGCAGGATAATGAAGGCGCCTACTGCCTCACCGTATTTTTTAGAAGGAATACCGGCTACTTGTACATCTTTGATTCCTTCCATCTGATAGAGAAATTCCTCAATTTCACGTGGATATATATTCTCTCCACCACGGATAATCATATCTTTGATACGCCCTGTGATTCGGTAATTTCCATCTTTATCTTTGACTCCCAAATCTCCCGAATGCAGGAAGCCGTTCCGGTCTATCACTTCGGCAGTGGCTTCCGGGTTCTTATAATAGCCTTTCATGGTATTGTATCCTCGGTTGCACATTTCTCCTTGTACGCCTATCGGACATTCTTCGCCGGTTTCGGGGTCGATTACCCGGACTTCTGTAAACTCAAAATCGCGTCCTACTGTGTTGCAACGCACATCGAATGGGTCGTCCAAACGAGTGGCTGTCATGCCGGGAGCTGCTTCTGTCAGTCCGTATACGCTGGTCACTTTCATAAACATCTTTTCTTCCACTTTCTTCATCAGTTCCACCGGGCAGAGAGATCCGGCCATGATACCTGTGCGAAGGCTTGACAAATCAAACATATCGAACATCGGATGGTTCAGCTCGGCAATGAACATTGTCGGAACTCCGTAAAGGGCTGTACATCGTTCTTTATGGATAGACGCAAGTACCAATAACGGGTCAAAGCGTTCGACCATTACTTGTGTACATCCATGTGTCAGACAGTTCATGGTGGCAAGTACTACGCCGAAACAATGGAAAAGAGGGACACAAACACACAACTTGTCATCAGAAGTGAATTTCATGTGTTCTCCGGTGAGGAAGCCATTGTTGCTTATATTATAATGTGTAAGCATGACTCCCTTTGGGAATCCTGTCGTGCCGGAAGTGTACTGCATATTCACCGTGTCGTGGCAGTCCACCTGTTTCTTGGCTTCAGTGAGTTCGTCATCCTCTACATTACTTCCCAATAGGAGGATTTCAGAAGTGTTATACATTCCTCTGTATTTTTCCTGACCGATGTAGATGACATTCTTCATGCAAGGAAAACGCTTGCTTTTCAGATACCCACGTTGTGAACTTTTCAGTTCGGGCAGCATGGCATAAACCATGTTGACGTAGTCATCCGAGCCACGATCACCGTTGACGATACATAACGTATGCATATCTGAATTCTGACAAAGATATTCCAGTTCGGCTTGCTTATAGTTGGTGTTTACGGTTACAGCTACAGCACCGATTTTGGCGCAAGCATACAGGAAAGTGAGCCAGTCGGGTACATTGCCTGCCCAAATTCCTACATGAGTATTTCGTTTGACGCCGATGGCAAGCAATCCTTTTGCCATATTATCAACACGCTCATTGAATTGCCTCCAGGTAAAACGCAGGTTACGATCTGAATAGACGATATATTCTTTATCGGGAGTGGCTTCGGCCCAATGTTCGAGCCAGTCTCCGAGAGTTCGGGTATATAATTCCATGTCAAAATCCGATTTAGATGGGTGTATAGATTACCGCCAATATCTTGGCTGCCTGTCCGCAAAGTCCGTGCACATGATGGGGGACAATAGAGTCATAATAAATACTGTCTCCGGCTTCTATCACATAGCATTTTTTGCCGTGACACACTTCAATGACACCTTCCATTACATAAATGAACTCTTCTCCTTCGTGCGACGAAAGGGTAAACTCAACATTGTCATTCGAAGCTACATCAACAATGAAAGGTTCCATATGGCGGTCGGCTTTCGATTTTGACAGAGAATGGTAGCGCATGTGAGTGCGTAAGTCCATTGCATTATTTGAAAAGCTGATTGTATCTTCGGCACTCTCTTTGCGACAAACGACTGCTCCCTGCTCTTCTTGGTCATCCAAAAAAGTGCCTAGGCGTACTCCCAATGCACGTGCTATTTTGATAAGAGGAGCCAGTGAAGGAAGGTCTACATTATTTTCTATGCGGTTGATTTGCTCTTCGGCAAGCCCTGAACGTTCTGCTAATTCTGCTACACTGATTTCTTTTGTTTCACGCAGCGATTTAATCTTTTCGCCAACGATTCTTGTGCTATCCATATTTGTTAGTATTAGTAATGTTTGCAAAGTAATTTGTGCAAAAATACATAAATCTTTTATTTAAGACGGCTTTTTCTCTTTATCTTTGCACTTTAACTATTAAATTAATGAATTATGTTCTCAGGAATTGTAGAAGAATATGCAGAAGTAGTGCGTTTGGAAAAAGAACAAACTAACCTGCACCTTACATTGAAATGTTCGTTTGTAGACGAACTGAAGATAGATCAGAGTATTGCTCACAATGGTGTTTGTCTGACAGTGGTAAGCATTCAGGATGGTACATATACAGTAACTGCCATTGAAGAAACATTGGAGCGTTCCAACCTTGGATTGTTGAAGGTAGGGGATAAAGTGAACGTGGAGCGTAGTATGATAATGAACGGACGTTTGGACGGACACATCGTGCAGGGGCATGTAGATCAGACTGCGGAATGTATCAGCATCCAGGACGTGGATGGTAGCCGTTATTATACCTTTAAGTATAAGTTTGACAAGGAGATGGCAAAGCGTGGTTATATGACGGTTGATAAAGGTTCGGTTACCGTAAATGGTGTTAGTCTGACTGTGTGCAATCCGACAGATGATACTTTTCAGGTTGCTATTATTCCTTATACTTACGAACATACCAATTTCCACACTTTCCAGTCGGGAAGCATTGTGAATATAGAATTCGATATCATCGGCAAATATTTGAGCCGTATGATGCAATTCAATAACTAAAGGTCTTTCAACAGTATCTTGCTGGTGCTTTGATAATATTCTTCGCGAGCTCGCATCAGTGCTTCCCACGGAGCACTGTATCGCTCACGGTCAATCTTGAATGCTTCTGAACCGGCTACATCCAGTCTGTTCAGGAGCATTGCCACATTCATCCGGTTTATATCCACAGATGGGAGATATGCAAAGGATTCATCGTCATCATCTACAGGAGTTTCATAAATCATGTGCATATCTTGCAGTTCATATAATATGTTTTTGGTTAGCCGGATGGGAATCTTATGTTCATCACTCAATGTGACGGCGGTATAAGGAGGTTCTTCCGTTTCGAAGCGTTTACAGATGAGCGACATGATAAGGATGCAAAGAAAGTCATGATACCGACGACTGATATGAGCTGTCTCTTTACTGAAACTGTAATTTTTCAAATTTTGGGCTACATAGCACAGTTCCGCACCATACAAACAGATGCTCCACGATATTTGTGTCCACAGCAAGAACATTGGGATGGCGGCAAAACTACCATAAATGGCATTGTAACGTGAAACCCATATCTGACTTCCGATATATAGATATTGGAATGCTTGGAACGCAGTACCGGCTATGATACCGGGTATGATAGCGTATTTGATTTTTACCTTTGTGTTGGGCATAAACACATACAGTCCTGTAAACATACCCCATGTGAGTATGAAAGGGATAAGTCTGACCATAAATTTCATTAGCGGTGCCAGCAATACGAAATCTTCCATGTTCTTCAGCATCGTTGTCATGAAGATGGATATACCGCTTGACAATACGATTAATAGCGGAAGAAGTAAAAGGATGGAAAAGTAATCTGTCATTTTACGGTAAAGAGTGCGTGGTTTCTTCACCTGCCAAATGTAATTGAAAGTACGTTCTATGTTATATGTCAGGCTGAGAATAGTCCAAAACAGCATGATTAAACCGATACCGATAAATATACCGCTTTTGGCATGAATCAGATAAGAGTCAATCAATCCGAGAACTGTTTCTGCGGCCGCACTCTGTCCTTCCAGTCCGCTGCGAAACTGAGTCTCCAATAAATTGGAGAAGCCAAAACCACGCGCAATGGCAAATAAGATGGCTAATATAGGAATACTGGAAAGCAGCGTGCTGTATGTCAGTGCCGAAGCTTTATTAATAATACGTCCTTGGGTAAACTCACGGATGGAGAGGGTTGCTATCTTTATTGCATTATAAAATATTCCACGGGATTTACTAACCTCGTCTTCCGTCACTCGCCATATATCATCTTTGAGAAACGATTGCAGGCCTTTCAGCTTTTCCTTGTTCATGGTACTCATTTAGGCTCTTTATATAAAAAAAGCAGTCGGTCTGTAAGCCGGGTTCTGTTCCTTATCTAGCGGTAAGGCGTCTGTCATTTATCTACGCCTGTTGTCACCAACAGGCTCTAGCGGTCTACCCTCCGACGTGGGGCGAGCAACCCTCATAATGCCGGTTTACATGACCTTACAACTCCTAAGATACACAGCCCAACATGTCACCATGCGGCTGGTGGGCTCTTACCCCGCCTTCTCACCCTTACCTTATTCCCGAAAGAACAAGGCGGTTTTTTTCTTCTGCATTACTCTACCTTCGCAGATAGCTTTCTGTTAGGAAGTAGGATGCTCTGTGTTGCCCGGACTTTCCTCTTCTGCCTTGCGGCATCAGCGACAGACCGACCGACTGCTTTGAGAAGACAAAGATAATGCTTTTAGCTCGAAAAGCTGCAAAAGGATGAGAAAAAGTATCGAAATGAATGTGAAATGTTGAATTAATACCTCTGACAGGTCTGTTGTCAGCTATTGATAACGAATGCAAATTTGGCAGATATTGCGGTTAACCCCTGTTAAGTGCCTGTATGCCTCTGTTAAAAGAGGGAAAATTTATCTGACAATGCATACAACCGTACATATTTTGTCATTACTTTAGCGGTATAAAAGTTAAACTAAAAAATGAAATTAACAAACTAATAGATATTAAGTTATGAAACAAGCAACTAAAATGGTACTAGGGGCAACGGCGATTGTAGCTGTTAGCGCAGGTGTAGCGGGAGTAACGACTTATACTATGTTGAAGCCTGAACAGAATAAAAGTCTGGCTTTTAATGATGTGTTCCAACAAAGTCAAAATACAAGATTGGCTGCTTTGGATGCGGTTAATATGCAACCGGTCGATCTGACTCAGGCAGCCGAGAATTCTGTACATGCAGTTGTTCATATAAAGTCTACTCAGGAGTCTAAAACTCAGACGGTAACGGTTCGTGATCCATTCTCTGAATTCTTCGGTGATATTTTTGGAAACGGCAGAGGAGGCGGTCAACAACGTCAGGTGCATACCCCGGAAAGAGTTGGATTCGGTTCGGGAGTGATAATCTCCAGAGATGGCTATATTGTTACTAATAACCATGTGATTGATAATGCAGATGTAATTAGTGTCAAACTGAATGACGGACGTGAATTTAAGGGACGTGTGATAGGTGCAGACCCCAGCACGGATTTAGCTTTAGTTAAAATTGAAGCAGATGATCTTCCTACAGTTCCCGTAGGTGATTCGGATGCATTGAAGGTAGGAGAGTGGGTACTGGCGGTAGGTAATCCGTTTAATATGACATCTACCGTTACTGCCGGTATTGTTAGTGCAAAGGCTCGTACATTGGGTGTATACAATCAAGGTGTAGAATCATTCATTCAAACAGATGCCGCCATCAATCAAGGTAATAGTGGTGGTGCATTGGTTAATGCAAGAGGTGAATTGGTTGGTATTAACTCAGTATTGTATTCACCGACAGGAGCTTATTCGGGATATGGATTTGCTATTCCTGCCAGCATTATGAAGAAGGTTGTGGCAGATTTAAAAGAATATGGAACCGTACAGCGTGCTATTTTAGGTATCAAAGGTACACCGATTAATGATGAACAGCAGTTGATGGATGAGGCGATGAAGAAACAAATAAAAGACTTGGGCGCAGTAGATGGTGTATGGGTTCGTGAAATTATTGAAGGCGGTTCTGCTGCAGGTAAATTGCAGGAAAATGATGTCATCATCGGAATAGATGGCAAGAGAGTGAAGAACTTTGCAGAGCTGCAGGAGGGATTGGCTAAGCATCGTCCGGGTGACAAGGTTACGGTAAAAGTTTTACGTGACAAGAAGGAAAAGGATATTGAACTGACCTTAAAGAACGAACAAGGTACTACAAAAGTTGTTAAGAATGCAGGCATGGAAATATTGGGTGCTGCATTCCGCGAAGTTCCTCAAGAACTGAAGAAGCAACTCAATCTTGGTTCGGGTGTTGAAATAACAGGAGTAACGGAAGGTAAGATGAAAGCTGCCGGTGTTCGCAAAGGGTTCATTATTCTGAAAGCCAATGGACAGGTGATTAGAACGGTTAATGATTTGGAAGATGTGTTGAAGGCCGCAACTTTGTCACCTGATCAGGTATTGTTCTTAAGCGGTATGTTCCCATCGGGTAAACGTGCCAATTATGCCGTGGACTTGACTCAGGAATGATTCAAAAAAGATAGAAATACATAAGGTAATAAGATTTTTTTCAATAGGTGTGTGTTTGGTGGATGCACGGCTGTATTATACTAGTCGTGCATCCTGTTATATTTAAAAGAAGTGTCCTTAATAAAAATAATTAGGACTATATGTTTTGGAATAATCCAATAATTTTAGGAACTAGCTCGATATAAGTCCTTTTTTGATTTATTGGCAAAAATATTTCAAACAAAATGGATGTTATTCCATTTTAATATTGTAAATTTGCATCCCAAATTTGTTTTATAGAGAATGAGACAATTAAAGATTACTAAAAGTATCACTAACCGAGAGAGCGCATCTCTTGATAAGTATCTACAGGAAATTGGCCGCGAAGACTTGATTACTGTAGAAGAAGAGGTAGAGCTCGCTCAACGTATCCGTAAAGGCGACCGGGTGGCATTGGAAAAACTGACACGTGCAAACTTGCGCTTTGTTGTATCTGTTGCCAAGCAGTATCAAAATCAGGGATTAAGTCTTCCTGACTTGATTAATGAGGGAAACCTGGGACTGATTAAGGCAGCCGAGAAGTTTGATGAAACTCGAGGCTTTAAATTTATCAGTTACGCTGTATGGTGGATTCGTCAGTCTATCCTTCAAGCATTGGCAGAACAGTCACGTATCGTCCGTTTGCCGTTGAACCAGGTAGGTTCGCTGAATAAAATCAGCAAAGCTTTCTCTAAGTTCGAACAGGAAAACGAGCGTCGTCCTTCTCCGGAAGAATTAGCCGATGAATTGGAAATTCCGGTAGACAAGATTTCGGATACGTTGAAAGTTTCAGGCCGCCACATTTCTGTAGACGCTCCTTTTGTGGAAGGGGAAGATAACAGCTTGTTGGATGTGTTGGTAAACGACGACTCTCCTATGGCAGACCGTTCTTTGGTTAATGAGTCACTTTCGAAGGAAATCGATAGAGCGCTCTCTACGTTAACTGAAAGAGAAAAGGATATTATCCAGATGTTTTTCGGTATTAACACGCAGGAAATGACGTTGGAAGAAATCGGCGATAAATTCGGACTCACTCGTGAGCGCGTACGTCAGATTAAAGAGAAAGCCATTAGAAGATTAAGAGCAAATTCACGTAGCAAGCTGCTCAAGGCCTATTTGGGATAAGACCAAATTCGGTTTCCAAAACAAAAAGAAAACAAAGCATGAGTTGAAAGTTTGCTCTTTCATCTTGTGCTTTTGTTCGTTTATAGAGGAATAATGTTAATTTATCTATTACCTTTTCATATTTAGCGGTAAATAACTACTTTTGTCCCTAATAAAATAATAAAAAACAAATTATGAGATTCATCAAGATTTTCTGCTCTTTATTTGTCGTGCTGATTTTATGTTCGGCATTTTCTTTAAAAGGAAATAAAACCAAAGCTGTATATATAGTAGGCGTGTCTGCTTCGTTTACAGATTCATTGATTTATTTTACAGATATCCAGTTGTTGGATAGTGTAAAACTGGATAATAATAAATTGTTGCCGCAACGTTCTCATTATAGTTATCAACTAAAGAATTATTTGGAAGGTCAGGAAGGGCTGGTGAACCGCACTTGTTTTGTATATTTTGATACTAATAAATCGAAATTGGAAAAAACGGTTGCCAAACTGAAAGCGAAGTTTCAAAAAGGACAGAATGTATTGATTCGTCCGGTAGATCCGACCCTGTTTCGCTTTACAAAACCAGAAGAAGAATAACGCGTTAGTACGCATGGATTTGCACGTACTAACGTGTAGGCTTATACATACGTTCGTGTGAACTTACACATATATATGTGTGAGCTCATGCGTTAGTACGTGTGGGGTGGCAGTGCCGGAACCATTTAGAAAACGAATTCCGCCAGTTTTTTCTTATTGCTTCCCGAGTAATAAATATATTTGATTTTACTTCCAAATTTTCGATACTCTTCCATCTCTACCGAGTTGTCAATAGCTTCTTGTAAGGCTTTCTTGTAAGTGGCATAATTGTTATCCATGAATTGAGGGTCATCCAGTTCCCCTGTCACGGTATAATAGTAACTCACAGTGTTGTCTTTTTCATTATAATGAGTACTATCAATGGTGATGGTTTCATTCAAGCGGATGGGGTAGGTTTGATTCAGCCTTTCAGCCGTCTCTTTAAATTTGCGGGCAGGTCCTTTGCCTGTACAGGCAGCCAATGTAGCTATGAGCAATGCGGATAGTAAGATTTCCTTTTTCATTATTATTGGGTATTTTAGAGCGAAAATAGAATATATATGTAAACAAAGCAAGTGTTTATTTGTTTTTTATTCGTATGTTTGTGCAAGCAAAAAAAGTAAAGCATGTCTAATTTTATAGATGAACTAAAACGGAAAGATCATAAACGCTATTTGGGTGGTCTTGATTTCTTTAAATATATTGGTCCGGGATTATTGGTTACAGTCGGATTTATCGATCCGGGGAACTGGGCGTCCAATTTTGCAGCCGGTTCGGAGTTTGGTTACGCTCTGTTATGGGTTGTCACACTTTCTACGATAATGTTGATTGTCTTACAGCATAATGTCGCGCATTTGGGTATTGTTACCGGTTTGTGTCTGAGTGAAGCTGCTACACAATATTGTCCTAAATGGATAGCACGTCCGGTTTTGGGCAGTGCTGTTTTGGCGTCTATATCTACTTCACTGGCAGAGATTTTGGGAGGGGCTATTGCGTTACAGATGCTATTGGATATTCCTATTGTATGGGGTTCCATACTGACAACTCTTTTTGTCATTATCATGCTGTTCTCCAATTCGTATAAGAAGATAGAACGAGCTATTATTGCATTTGTATCCGTCATCGGCTTATCTTTTTTATACGAACTCTTTTTGGTAGATATAGATTGGCCGATGGCAGTACGTGCATGGGTTGTGCCGAGTATTCCGCAGGGAAGTATGCTAATTATAATGAGTGTTCTCGGTGCAGTAGTAATGCCCCATAATTTATTCTTGCATTCGGAGGTGATACAGAGCCATGAATATAACAAGCAGGATGAGGGCTCGATTCGTAAAGTTTTGAAATATGAGTTTTATGATACATTGTTTTCCATGATTGTGGGATGGGCGATAAATAGTGCGATGATATTGTTGGCTGCTGCCACTTTCTTTAAAACAAATACGCAGGTGGAGGAGCTACAACAAGCAAAGTCGTTGCTTGATCCGTTATTGGGGAATAATGCCGGATTGATTTTTGCACTGGCTTTATTGATGGCAGGTATTTCTTCTACCATAACCAGTGGCATGGCGGCAGGTTCTATCTTTGCCGGTATCTTTGGAGAATCATATCATATTAAGGATATTCACTCACGTATAGGGGTGCTCCTGTCGTTGGGAGTGGCTTTGGTGATTATTTTTTTCATTGATAATCCGTTTTATGGATTAATTATTTCTCAAATGATTTTAAGTATTCAGCTTCCATTCACAGTGTTTTTGCAGGTAGGGCTTACTTCTTCAAAAAGAGTGATGGGCAAGTATGCCAACTCCTGTTGGAGTAGTTTTGTGCTCTACACCATTGCTATTATCGTTTCAGTACTTAATATCATGTTATTGTTCGGTTTCTGACCTGCTCCCCTCTTTAATTGAGAGGGGGAGGTGTACCTTCTTTGTTCTCTGAAATAATCAGTAATTTGTCTCCTGCATGTAATTGCAGTGAACCATTGGGAATCATAAACTCGTTTCCTCGTTTTATCAACATTACCAATGTTCCTTTAGGCAGGTTCATGTCCATCAAACGGTTGCCTTTTGCCAGCATTTCTTCAGTCAGGATAATATCTCTTAAATCGGTATTGATTTCTTCAGGGATTTCTACCCCGAAATCATTGCCGGTCTTTTCGAGAGGAGTAGCCAAATGGAGTAATTTAGCCATCCATGAAATGGTTGTTCCCTGAATCACTAAAGATAAGATAGTGATAAAGAATACGATATTAAATATTTGATTGGAATCCGGTATATTGGCTACCACGGGATAAGTAGCAAATATGATAGGTACTGCTCCTCTCAAGCCTACCCATGAGACGAATATCCGTGAACTGAAATTCATTTTCTTAAATGGCAGCAGACAGATCAGAACACTCAGCGGGCGTGCAAAAACAATCATGAATATACCAATGAGGAGGGCGGGAACAGCAATATTCAGCATTTCATGAGGATTAACTAAAAGTCCCAATGTCAGGAACATAATAATCTGGAATAACCATGTCATACCATTCATAAAGGTTGAAATCTCTTTCCGGTTCGTTATGCGGTTGTTGCCCACCATGATACCGGCAATGTAAACAGCCAGATAACCATTTCCTTTACATAAATCAGTGACTGTGAAAATAAAGAAAATAAAACTTAATAATAGAATAGGGTAGAGGGACTGGTTATTAAGGTTTATTTTGTTTAAGATGAGAATAGCTAACTTGCCCAATAAAAATCCCGAAGCTCCACCTACTATAAACTGAATGCAGAATGAGCCCAGAATATCCATAAATCCCATACCCGAAGAATTTATAAACTGGATTAAAACAATTGTCAGCATATATGCCATAGGGTCATTGCTACCACTTTCCAGTTCAAGCATAGGACGCAGATTATGCTTTAAATTCATGCTTTGCGAACGCAGAATATTGAAAACGGAGGCTGAATCTGTGGAAGACATAGTGGCTGCCAACAGCATGGCCGTAATAAGTGACATGGTGATGCTCACGTGTTTAAATCCCGAAATCCAATATATAAAAAGACCGGTAAAGAGTGTAGTCAGTAATACCCCCACAGTGGAGAGCAGTATTCCCTGTGGCAGTACCGGGCGAATTTCTGCAAATTTGGTGTCCATGCCGCCTGAGAATAGAATAATGCTTAATGCCACCATGCCAATGAATTGCGCTTCACCGGCATTGTGGAACTGCAGTCCCAGTCCGTCACTGCCGAAAAACATTCCGACTAATAAAAACACCAGTAATGTAGGAACGCCGAAGCGATAGCCTGTTTTACTAACTACGATACTTACAAAAAGTAATACGGACCCAATTAATAGGATATTTTCTGCATTGAACAACATGTCTTGTTTTTTATATTATTAAATTATAACAATGAAATCATTTCTAAGGTTCATATTCAATTTTATGATTTTTAAGCAATGCAAAGTTAAGAATGTGGCGAATTATTCAGACCTTTACCACGTTAAATCAATCTAAATTAATATATGGATACAACAAAAAACATTGCAGCTTTATTTGATTTTGATGGTGTAGTGATGGATACAGAAACTCAATATAGCGTTTTCTGGGATGAGCTGGGACGTCGATACCATCCTGAAATAAAAGATTTTGGGCGTGTGATTAAAGGTCAGACCCTTACGCAGATTTATGATAAATATTTTGCAGGAATGGACAATATTCAGAAAAAAATCACGGCTGACTTGAACAATTTTGAGAAAGGTATGTTATATGAATATATACCCGGCGTAGAGAATTTTATGAAAGAATTACGTGCCAATGGAATAAAGATAGCTATAGTAACAAGTTCGAATGAACAAAAAATGAGTAACGCTTATCGTGTACATCCTGAGTTGAAAGCAAATGTAGATTTTATTCTTACAGCTGAAATGTTTACCCATTCAAAACCCGACCCTGAATGTTTTTTATTAGGAGCCAAGGTCTGTGACACAGTTCCTGAAAACTGTATTGTGTTTGAAGATTCATTTCATGGACTGGAAGCAGGGAATCGTGCGAAGATGACGGTAGTAGGACTGGCAACCACCAACTCTGCAGAGGCAATACGTGATAAGGCGGATGTTGTTATTCAGGACTTTAAAGAGTTTGGTTTTGAAAAAATGAAAGAGATAATGAGGTAATGTCATATAAAACCTCTACCTTTGCAGCCGTTTTATAAAATTTAAAGTAAATATGGCAGGATATATTTCTGGTGATACGCGTAAAGTGACCACCCATCGTTTGGTGGAAATGAAACAGAGAGGTGAAAGAATTTCTATGTTGACTTCTTATGACTATACTACTGCACAGATTGTGGATGAAGCTGGTATTGATGTTATCTTAGTGGGTGACTCCGCTTCTAATGTAATGGCGGGAAATGTAACTACGCTTCCAATAACACTCGATCAAATGATTTATCATGGAAAATCAGTGGTACGTGGAGTAAAACGTGCTTTAGTGGTGGTCGATATGCCTTTCGGTACTTATCAAACATCTGAGTATGAAGCTGTGACCAATGCTATTAAGATAATGAAAATAACTCATGCCGATGCATTAAAGCTAGAAGGCGGGGAAGAGATTATCGATGCAGTGAAGAAGATTATTTCGGCAGGTATTCCAATCATGGGACATTTGGGTCTCATGCCTCAATCCATTAATAAATACGGAACTTACACTGTGCGTGCAAAGGATGATGCAGAGGCGGAAAAGTTGGTTCGTGATGCTCATCTGTTGGAAGATGCCGGATGCTTTGGACTAGTACTCGAAAAAATTCCGGCAGCATTGGCCGAAAGGGTGGCAAAAGAACTGACTATACCTGTGATTGGCATTGGTGCCGGTGGTAATGTTGATGGTCAGGTACTTGTCGTTGCTGATATGCTTGGAATGACTGATGGTTTCCGTCCGCGTTTCCTTCGTCGTTATGCAGACTTGCATACTGTGATGAAAGGTGCAATCGGACAATATGTAGAAGATGTGAAAAGCGGGGATTTTCCTAACGAGAACGAACAATATTAATAAAAGGTTCCGATATGTTTGATGACTTCTTCTTTCCGTATGAAAGGGCGAAATTATGGACAAGAGACATGGTAATCTTGTCTCTTTCAAACTTTTTTCTTTATATTTCGCTTTATATCATGTTGCCCGTACTTCCTTTGTGGATGGTGCAACATTGGTATTGCAGCTATGCGGAAGCAGGGGGAGCCGTTGCCGTCTTCGGATTGACAATGTTTCTGCCCGGTCCTTGTAACAGCTATATAATAGACACCTTTAAACGAAAAAGTGTATGTGTGATTACTTTGGCTTTATTAGCCGGAGTAAGTTTATTATATCCCTATGTTGCCACCGTCGGATTAGTGGCTTTGTTGCGTATGGTGCAAGGAGCATTGTTTAGTGTGGTGACAATGACTACCGGAAGTACCTTGGTGATTGATGTTACAGCTTCACGCCGACGTACAGACGCTAACGTTGCTTTTACTTGGTTTGGAAGATTCGGCATGGCATTGGGGCTGGCGTTGGGGGTTTATATATATCCTTATTGGAGTTTTACTTGTGTGGTCTATGTGTGTGCGGTATTTGGAATAGGTGCATTGCTACTGATTCCGCTGCTTCATATCCCTTTCCGTGCTCCTTTATGTCCTCCTCTTTTTTCTTTAGACCGTTTTTTATTGCCTCGTACACTTCTTCCCGGAATAAATATGTTGTTGGTTTCTTTTATATTCGGAGTCATTATTGCACATATTTATAATGAAATATTCTATATTTGTATTTTGATAGGCTTTGCCGTTTCACTACTTATTTCCAAATATGCGCTTTCACATACTTCGTGTCGTGCAGAGATGGAGTTCGGTCAAGCGGCTTTGGTTGCAGGAATATTGTTGATGGCATTTTCAAACAGTTTAATGAGTAGTTACATTGCGGCTCTTTTGTTGGGTATCGGCATTGGAATTACTGCATCTCGCTTTTTTGTGATAATGATAAGCCTGCCGTTACATTGTGAGAGAGGTACGGGGAATAATACTTATCAGTTGTTATGGGAAGTAGGCTTGTTGGGGGGCTTGTTTTTCGAGAATATATGGACAGGAAATTATCCCGACACGATATATTGGATATGTTTGGGCATCTGTGTGGTTTCATTAGTTCTTTATGAAACGGTGACACATAATTGGTATTATAAGAGAATGGAAGAAAAACAATTATAAAAATTAAGATATAAGATATGGCAGACGACAAGAAAATCATCTTTTCGATGGTAGGCGTGAGTAAAGCTTTCCAGGCGAATAAACAGGTATTAAAAGACATCTACCTATCCTTTTTTTATGGTGCCAAGATTGGTATTATCGGTTTGAACGGTTCAGGTAAGTCTACATTACTTAAGATTATAGCCGGTTTAGAGAAGAGCTATCAAGGTGAGGTAGTCTTTTCTCCGGGCTATTCAGTAGGTTATCTGGCGCAGGAACCGCATTTGGATAATGATAAGACAGTAAAAGAAGTTGTAATGGAAGGCGTACAGAATGTAGTTGATACGCTTGCCGAATATGAAGAAATAAACAATAAGTTCGGTCTTCCCGAGTACTACGAAGACCCGGAGAAAATGGATGCGCTTTTTGCTCGTCAAGCAGAATTGCAAGATATTATCGATTCGACGGATGCATGGAACTTAGACAGTAAACTGGAACGTGCGATGGACGCTTTGCGTTGTCCACCTGAAGACCAGCTGGTGAAGAATCTTTCGGGAGGTGAACGTCGTCGTGTGGCATTGTGCCGTTTATTGTTGCAAAAGCCGGATATTTTATTGTTGGATGAGCCGACTAACCATTTGGATGCCGAGAGTATCGATTGGCTGGAACAGCATTTGCAACAATACGAAGGAACTGTTATCTGTATTACTCACGACCGTTATTTCCTTGACCATGTGGCCGGGTGGATTCTTGAACTCGACCGTGGTGAAGGTATTCCTTGGAAGGGTAATTATTCCAGTTGGTTGGAGCAGAAGACCAAGCGTATGGAGATGGAAGAGAAGACGGCCAGCAAACGTCGTAAAACCTTGGAACGCGAGTTGGAATGGGTACGTATGGCACCGAAGGCTCGTCAAGCGAAAGGTAAAGCTCGTTTAAATTCGTATGATAAATTATTGAATGAAGATCAGAAAGAAAAAGAAGAAAAACTGGAGATCTTTATTCCGAATGGTCCTCGTTTGGGAAATAAAGTAATTGAAGCCAAAGGAGTTGCAAAGGCGTATGGTGATAAACTATTGTTTGACAATCTAAACTTTATGTTACCTCCTAATGGTATTGTGGGAGTGATTGGACCGAATGGTGCCGGTAAAACCACTTTGTTCCGTTTGATAATGGGACTGGAGACGGTAGATAAAGGTACTTTTGAAGTGGGTGAAACAGTGAAGCTGGCTTATGTGGATCAGCAACATAAAGATATTGACGCTAATAAAACAGTGTATCAGGTAATCAGTGGAGGTAATGAACTTATCCGAATGGGAGGGCGTGATATTAATGCACGTGCGTATCTGAGCCGTTTCAATTTTTCGGGAGCCGACCAGGAGAAACTTTGTGGAATGCTTTCGGGTGGTGAACGAAATCGTTTACATTTGGCTATGGCATTGAAAGAAGAAGGCAATGTGTTGTTGCTTGACGAGCCTACCAATGATATCGACGTAAATACTCTTCGTGCATTGGAAGAGGGTTTGGACGATTTTGCCGGATGTGCTGTAGTTATCAGCCATGACCGTTGGTTCCTGGATCGTATCTGCACTCATATCCTTGCCTTTGAAGGAAACAGTGAGGTGTTCTTCTTTGAGGGCTCTTATTCTGAATATGAAGAAAATAAGATGAAGCGTTTAGGTAATGAAGAGCCTAAGCGGGTTCGTTATCGCAAATTGATGGAAGATTGATTGATAATTTGATGTTTTATGTTATATCCCCCCCTTAAGAGATTTTATCCCTTAAGGGGGATTTTTATTAATAAAGGTTCGGTGGAAGATAGTAAACTGTGCGAATGGAAGTTTTGTTTTTGGACTTGGATTAATATGCATTAAAAGGGAAAATATTGTAGAATTTAGGAAATGTAATATAATCTTAATAATCTTCGGAAAAATTCCTGTTGCTTCTTTAATTATTGCAATATTAATGCAATTAATATGAATATAATTCCTATCTTTGTTGTCTATTTAGTGTTTCTAACTAACTATTAACTATTAATCAAAAACAAAATTATGAGAAATCATCTAAAGCATTTCCTTATGTTGGCAGTCTTTACACTATGTTTTGCTGCTACAGCTGGTGCGCAGGCAACAGTAAAAGGGACAGTAGTAGATGCCGATAGCAATGAGCCATTGATTGGCGCAACTGTTACGGTAGGCGGTACTAGTTTAGGTACTGTTACAGACTATGAAGGTAATTTCACATTGAAAGTTACTTCAGCTAAAGCAACAATTGAAATTAAGTATTTAGGTTACTTGGATAAGTCTATTAAACTGACTCAGCAAGGTGAGGTAAATTGGGGAGTAGTCAAAATGAATTTGGATACCCATACATTGGGGGATGTGGTAGTAACCTCATCTATTGCTGTAGCTCGTAAAACTCCGGTAGCAGTATCTACTGTGGCTCCGGAATTTATTGAGGAAAAACTTGGAACTATGGAATTTCCTGAAATTCTAAAATCAACTCCGGGAGTTTATGCTACTAAACAAGGTGGCGGTTATGGAGATTCGGATATTAATTTGCGTGGTTTTAAAACCGAAAATATTGCGGTAATGGTAAATGGCGTTCCTGTAAACGATATGGAATGGGGTGGTGTTTATTTTAGCAATTGGGCAGGTTTGAGCGATGTTACTCGTAGCACACAGGTACAGCGTGGATTGGGTGCTTCTAAGGTATCAGTTCCTTCTGTCGGTGGCTCCTTGAATATTGTAACTCGTTCTACAGATGCTCAGAAAGGCGGTTCTATTTCTTACGGTATGGGTAATGATGGCATGAATAGTATTTTGTTCTCTGTTTCTACCGGTTTGATGAAAGGAGGATGGGCTGTCAGTTTATTAGGCGGCAAGAAATGGGGTGACGGTTATATTCAGGGTACAGATTTTGAAGGTTATAATTATTTTCTTAATGTCTCTAAAAAGTTAAATGATGCCCATCAATTGTCATTTACTGCCTTTGGTGCTCCTCAAAGTCATTATCAACGTAGTAGTAGTTACGATGGCTTAACCATTCAAGGTTGGCAGGAAGTAAAGAAATATATGAAAGGTAAAAGTGCATACCGTTATAATCCGTCTTATGGTTTTGGAAAAAACGGTGAGCGTAAATCTTCCAACTATAATGAGTATCACAAACCTCAGATTTCATTGAATCACCAATGGCAAATAGATGATAAATCTACTTTGAGTACTGTCGCTTATGTTTCTATTGGCCGTGGTAATGGTTATAACGGACAAGGTAATTCGGAATTTGGTTACTCTTATACAGACTGGCGTGGCGCTTCTTATGGTAAGTTGACAACAAAATTCCGTAATGCAGATGGTACTTTTGCCTATGATAAGATCCAAGAAATCAATGAGCAAAGTGAAAATGGTTCTATGTTGGCCATGTCGAAATCTAAAAACTATCACAACTGGTATGGTTTGTTGTCGACTTTCACTACTAAATTGGGAGAAAATATTGATTTTTATGGAGGAGTAGATTTCCGTTATTATAAAGGTACTCATACAAATGAATTGAGCGATCTTTATGGCGGTGAATATTATGTGGATTATGATTCACGTAAGAATGTGAAGGCTGTCAATAATGCAGCGGCTGCAGATCCTAATTGGAAATATGAAAAATTGACTGTCGGTGATGTGGTTTATCGTGATTATGACGGATATGTTATGCAGGAAGGAGTTTTTGCACAAGCAGAATATAATAAAGATAAGTTAAGTGCTTTCTTGGCAGGTTCTGTCTCCAATACCGGTTATTGGCGTTATGACCGTCTCTATTACGACAAACAGCATGCTGAATCAGAAACAGTAAACTTTATTGGATGGACAGCTAAAGGTGGTGCAAACTTTAATATTAGTGATCATCATAACGTCTTTGCTAACATTGGTTATATCAGTCGTGCTCCATTTTTCTCTTATGGTGCTTTCTTGTCGGCAGCTGTAAGTAATGCAACCAATCCTAATGCTGTGAATGAAAAAGTATTCTCTGCAGAATTAGGTTATGGATATCGTTCTTCTTGGTTGAATGTTAATCTGAATGCTTATTATACCCGTTGGATGGATAAGACTATGACAAAGGGTGGTGATATTTTGGATGAAAATAGTAATCCGGTAGACCGTTATAGCATTAATATGCAAGGTGTTGACGCACGTCATATGGGTGTAGAACTAGACTTTGTTGCAGAACCGACTCGTTGGTTGACTATTAACGGTATGCTTTCTGTTGGTGATTGGCAGTGGGATAGTAATGCTACCGGATATTATTACAATGGACAAGGACAACCTTTGGCAGATTTGAAAGGTACCATAGCTTCTGATATTTATGCTCCGGATCATGCTAAATCTGAAGTTCAGTTGAAGGGTGTAAAAGTAGGTGACTCTGCACAGTTGACAGGTGCATTGGGTGCTACTGTGAAATTCCTTGATGGTTTTCGGGCTGGATTGGACTATAATTTCTATGCAAATAACTATGCAGACTTCGCCTTGAACGGAAGCAGTTTGGTTGTTGGTGGTGTGAAGACATTTAAAGATCCTTGGAAGATTCCTTCTGGAGGTCAGTTTGATTTTAATGCAAGCTATCGTTTCAAAATTGGTAGTTGCAAAGCTACCTTGTATGGTAACATTAATAACGTGTTCAACCAAGAATATATTGTAAATGCAACAGATGCCGATGGTACATGGCAGAACGCTTATGGTGTATTCTATGCTTTTGGACGTACATATTCATTGCGATTGAAGATTAATTTCTAATTCTAAAAGCGATAAAATGATGAAAAAATATACATTATTATATAGTGCAGTTGTAGCCTTGGCTCTTGTGAGTTGTGACTATAATGAGGATAATTTTGATGGCTTTGAAGATTTTGGTAAGCCGACTGATATAAAGAAGGGGAATATAACATTCACAGATTGGGCTTCTTTGAAAGGTAATCCAAAAACTAATCAGTATTTTTCTGCTGCGGATGAAGCGCAGGATTATTTGCCGAATTGGTTGGCCGGACAGTATCCTTCTGCCGATGAAGGCTCCAGTTTTAAAATCACATTTGATTATAAAGAGGAAAAATCGGAGAAACATGATAAATACTATAATATCGATTATTATAAATTGAAGGATGATGATTATAAGATTATTCATGGAAAGGGATATTATGGTGCATATCTTAATAAGTCTACAACTTCAAAATTATATAAGGTTTTAAATGAGGTCTTTCCGGACGCCAAAGAGGGAAGTCATGTGTTTGCAGAATATAATTATAATGCTGACGCTATACCCCAAAAGATGGATGACCCTGTATTTTCATATGACTTCGAATCATTGGAAACAGGTGATGTGACTTCTATTAAAGATTGGTATATTAGTGCGACCGGAGGAGCTAAATGGTCGTTGAAAAGTTATAATGATAATCAGTATATCAGCTATTCTGCCAATGGAAAGGGAGCATGTGAAGCATGGCTGGTCACTCCTTCTGTTGAAATTGAAGATGAAAATAATAAATTTGCTTTTGAAGTTTGTGTGGGTTATTGGAATGCAGATTGTTTGTCAGTTCTTATTTCGACTGATTTTGACGGGAAAGATGTGTCAAAGGCTAAATGGACCGATATAACATCATCATTTGATATTCCTCAAGAACCATCGAAAGGATATGGTACATTGGCTTTGGCGGGGACTTTTAACTTGACAGATTATGTCGGAAAAAATGTTAATATAGCATTTAAATATGTAGGTAATGGGGATGATAAGAAATCAACTACTTACCAACTTGATAATATTATCATAGGAAATGATATTCCGGTTTTGGTTAAGTCCGAACCTCAATATGCTTTCTATGAAAAGTCAGCAAAGGGTTGGAATGTGGTAAATGATGAAGATGTATTTGTATTGACTCCCGATGATTATACAGCAATGGGTGAACCGGGTAAGAACTTTAATTTTAGCTCTAGCGTTTTGGCTGAGGACTATTTGCCTGCGTATTTGGCTAAGAAGGTGGCTTATCCTTTGAATGATGCTGAAAAGATTATTGTGTATAAGTACTATAGTGGTTCTGTTAAGGCTTATAGTGATTCGTATATTTATTCTACTGCAAATGCCCGTTGGGGAAAGAATACTTATATGACAACTAAAACTGAACAATATGTAAAAACGAGTGGTAAATGGAACTATGATCCTAGCGTTGTGGTCAATCTGCCGAATGGTAAAGATCAAGCTGATATATCTGTATATTATCAGGCTATAGTAGATTGGGTGTGGGAAAATATCGATCAGAAAGAACTTGGCATTTCTAAGAAAGGTGATGGATATACCACAACTTATGCTTCTCCTATAGGAAGTGAGTATTATTTTGGAGCTACTGCATATCAAAATAATATTGATTTACGTCCGGCTAAATTCCGTGAACAGTATGCTAAAGGTTATGAAGGAATGGATGATGCCAAGATTACAGAAACTGTAATGGCACGTTTGCCTAAAGCATTTATTCCGGCATTGGAAAAAAATCATGCTGATGCTGTTCCTGTAGAAGGTATTGATGTTACCTATACTGTAAACTTTGTAATTTATGATGGCAGCTCTAATGTTAATTGGACAGCTGTTTATAAAGTGATTGGTAATGGTAAGTTTGAATATGTAGAAGATTCAATGAAAAAGGTTGAATGATAGAAAATTGAATTGATTAAATAGAGGGTGTATACTGAATGGTATACATCCTCTGTTTTTATTTAAAGAAAGTTTATATGAATAGCTTGAATATTAGAAATATCATGTGGATTGCAGGATTACTCTTTGTAGGGGCTTGCAGTGGTGGAAAAGATCCTTTGGAATCAGATTCCGATTCCGTAGTAAAAACTTATATCTTTCCCGATGATTTTACGAATGATTTGGTAGGAAAGGAAGTAACGCTAAAAAATGCAATGTTTGTCTCTTCTACCTATAAAGGGTCGGCAACAGGCAATATCACTCTTTCTTCTCAAGTCTTACGTACTCCAACTGATAAAGTAATGCCGGGTACTTCGGATTATAAAAAAGCTTTGGAAGAGAATATGAGAAATAAGTTGGTGCTGATTCCGGGTGAGATTGTATTGACAGATGAGGATCATACATTGCGCGTGGGAACTAGGATGGAGAATTTAAAAGGAAAGGTATCTGTTTCGGGAGATAACTATGCTTTGACTATCACTGATCGGCCGGTAATTAAAGAGAATAGACGTCCCCAAGTTCCTGAGGTGGGAAAATATAATATGAAAGTAGCCAGTATGAATCTTGAATATTATATGGCAAGCCCTTCTATGTGGGGACATAGTAATGGAGCCAAGGATGAGGCCGCTTTTCAGAGGCAACGGAAGAAAGTTTTGGCAGCGATGAAAGAAATAGATGCTGACGTGTATGCTATTTGTGAAATCGAAGAAGGAGATTATTCGGTCAATGAATTGGTACAGGCACTGAATGAGGAATATGGTGTGACCGGTAAATATAAAGGCATAGACAGTGGAGATAAGAAAATAACAAGTTATACAAAGAATGCTTTTATTTATGATACAGAAAGAGTTTCTCCTTATATGGATTTTAAAACTTATGAAGGCACATATCTGGTTCTTCGTCATGTGGCACAATGCTTTGAGTTGAAAGAAAATGGCAGCAGAGTAATTTTGACTATGAACCATTTTAAATCAAAATCGGGCAATAATGCTACCGGAGGTGATAAAGATCAGCAGGATGGCCAGTCTCAGTTCAATTCGCGAAGGGTGCAAGAGGCTAAGGATTGCCTGCTTACGTACGAAAATCTGAAAAAATATTATGGTGATACTGACGTGTTGGTATTAGGAGACCTGAACAGTTATTCTAATGAGGATCCGGTACGTATATTTACGGAGGCTGGCTATACTAATGAATTGCAAAAGTATACTCCTGACAGTTGGAGTTATATTTATCAGGGTGAGGTAGGTTACTTGGATCATTCTCTTAGCTCTTCCACATTGACCGGGCAGGTGACCGGGGCGGCACCTTGGGACATAAATGCTAGTGAACCGGCCTATTTTGAGTATCAATATACTTCCTTCTTCCAGCCCAATCCTTATCGTTATTCAGACCATAATCCTATTATTACGGGACTAAAATTAACAGATTAAATAGATTGTTTTAGAGTCTTAGAAAATTAGCATAAAGAAATTCTAAAAAGCTTTTGTATAGTATTACATGAATGACTATGTGTTTTTTGGGGAGAAGATGAAATTATGTCGGTGAGAGGAATCCCGTCCGTCAGGAAAGTTGGTACGATTTCCTTTCACACATAACGGCTATCGAAACCTCCTATTCATGGGAGTTCTGTGTGAAAGCTATCTTTCTTGTAGTTTGAACTGAGCCATAAATGGACTTGTATATAAAAAAACTCCCCCGATTTTTCGGAGGAGTTAACTCTTTTGAAGTAAAGGTTGAATTATGCTTCAGCAGGAGCCTCGGTTGCTTCAGCAGCAGGAGCCTCTTCAGTAGCAGCAGCTTCTGTTTCAGCCTTAGCAGCAGCTTCAGCAGCTTTCTTTTCAGCTACTTTCTTTGCAATTTCTTCGTTTACCTTCTTTTCGGCTTCCAAACGAGCTTTAGCTTCAGCTTTCTTAGCTTCTTCTTGCTTAGCTTTCAAAGCAGCCAAACCTGACTGTTTGTTGTTTTTCCAAGCTTCGAATTTAGCTTCAGCTTCTGCTTCGGTGAATGCACCTTTAGCAACACCGCCCAATAAGTGTTTCTTCATGTAAACACCTTCTTTAGAAAGGATGTTGCGTACTGTGTCGGTAGGTTGTGCACCACACATTACCCAATGAAGTGCGCGCTCAAAATTCAAATCTACTGTGGCAGGGTCGGTATTAGGATTGTAAGTACCGATTTTTTCAGTAAATTTACCATCACGTGGAGCTCTTACGTCAGCGATAACGATTGAGTAAAACGCATAGCTTTTGCGTCCGTTTCTTTGCAATCTGATTTTAGTTGCCATTTTCTAAATAACGTTTTTATAATTAATGATTTGAATTTATGCTAATATCTCGTATTAGCGGGTGCAAAGATAAATCTTTTCTTTTGAATGACAAAGCTTTAAGTGGCGTTATTCAAAAAAAATAAGAAAAAAACTCTTGTATCGGTATAAAGTATTAAATTTAATTTTATATTTGCCACTATAATTTATGATAAATGACTAACTAAAAAACTAAGATTATGATTTCGCAGAAATTACAAGATGCTATTAATGCGCAGATTGTGGCTGAGATGTGGTCAGCTAACCTTTATCTTTCTATGTCTTATTTTTTTGCAGCAAAAGGATATGAGGGTTTTGCTGCATGGATGAAAGCTCAATCTCGTGAAGAAAATGATCATGCCGATATGTTGGCTCAGTACGTCTTTAAACGTGGTGGTGTGGCAAAAGTGGGTGCTATTGATACTGTTCCCCAAGAGTGGGAATCACCATTGGCTGTCTTTGAACATGTTTATAAGCATGAATGTCATGTTTCTGAGTTGATTGACAAGTTGGTAGATGTTGCTGCTGATGAAAAAGACAAAGCTTCTCAGGACTTCTTGTGGGGATTTGTTCGTGAGCAAGTAGAAGAAGAAGCCACAGTACAAGGGATTGTTGATAAAATCAAATTGGGTGGTGAGGCCGGTTTGTTCTATTTAGATGCACAGTTGGGAGCAAGAAAATAAGAGATAAACATTTGTTTTTAAAGGACTGAAAATAGGGTGTGTCAAAGCGTAGAATGACAGATCAAGTTGATGATACTGTCAATTTTCGACACACCCTGTTTTTTTATTGTATTTCTTCTTTGAGCCATTGTTCCAGTTCTTCGGTCCATTGGCGTTTGTATGGGAAACTGTCATGAAACCCCCAGCCGTGTCCACCGATGGGATAGGTGTGAAGTGAGGCGGGAATCTTGTTCTTAATTAGTTCCATATAATAGTTTATACTGTTAGCTACTGGCACGGCTTCATCATTGCTACTGTGTATAATGAAAGCGGGGGGAGTATCTGCTTTTACTTGCAGTTCGTTGGAGTAGAGTGCTTCTGATTCTTTGGAAGGATTTTTGCCCAATAGATTGTCATGCGAACCTTTATGGGTAAGGGTCGGATTCATACTGACTACAGGGTAGAGAAGAATTTGAAAATCAGGGCGTGTTTCGGCTGTATAGTGTGTGGCTGCAGTGCTTGCCAGATGTCCGCCGGCAGATGCTCCCATGATTCCCAGTTTGGTAAAGTTCCATTCTTTGGCATGCTCGCGCATCAGGCGAATTGCTTGGTGAGCGTCACTTAAAGGAATATCGCTGTGTCCATTGGGCATGCGATATTTTAATACTGCATAAGTAATACCTTGTGTATTGAACCATTGTGCCATGTCATGTCCTTCATGATCCATTGCCAGACGAGTGTATCCGCCACCGGGACACATGATGATTGCCAGACCGTTTGGTTGGGTAGCCGGATAAATAGTGAGGGTAGGGACTGTGACATTTGAGATACGGTTCTTTTCTGGTTCTTGCTCGTCGGTAGTGATACCGTTTGTATTAGGAGCACCGTTGGGCCATAATTTTAATTCTGTCGATTGTTGTGCGGACAAAACAGTAGAGACTGCAAGCAAGCTCATCATGAACAGTCGCTTCATTGTATTTAAGTTTTTCATATTTGTTAGTTTTGAAGGCAATTAGTTAATGAGGGTATGCCAAAGTGACATGGCATACCCTCATACATGGGCCTAAGTATATATACCTGCTGTTTTATTTCTTGATATGCATACTTGCCTTTACCAGCCAGATAATCAGTAGTATGTAAGCACCTAATGAAGCTATTTCGCTCCACGGATTGTTTAACCATTCCTCGTTGACCAGATTGATGCCGCCAAAACGCATTGCTGCGCTGACTACTCCCATCAATGCACCGCCTGCAATGAAGCCCGATGCCAACAATGTACCTTTCTCGCCTCGTTCCGTGTTGACGGCTTCGTCTTTGCTGCGGGAAGTCACATACCAGTTGACGGCTCCACCCACCAGCAACGGCAAGTTAAGCTCTAAAGGAATAAACATGCCGAGCGCGAAAGCTAATGCGGGAACTTTGAAGTAAGTGAGCACAAGTGCCAATACAGCACCGACACCATAGAGCAACCAGGGTGCGCCTACTCCGTTCATCAGCGGGTCGATGACAGCTGCCATTGCATTAGCTTGAGGAGCCGCTAAAGCACCGCTTGAAAAACCGTAAGTCTTATTCAGAATCATAATTACCCCACCTACGGTAGCAGCAGAAACCAGAGTTCCGAGGAACTTCCATGTTTCTTGTTTGGCGGGCGTACTTCCCAGCCAATAGCCGATTTTCAGGTCGGTAATAAATCCGCCTGCCATAGAAAGTGCGGTACAAACAACCCCTCCCATTACTAAGGCGGCTACCATACCGGTCGCACCTTTCAGACCGACCGCTACCATTACAACAGATGCCAGAATCAAAGTCATCAGTGTCATTCCCGATACAGGGTTGGTTCCGACAATAGCGATGGCATTGGCAGCAACGGTAGTAAACAGGAAAGCAATACCTGCAACCAATAAAATGGCGACAATGCTATGCAATACGTTTCCGTGCATCACATCGAAAAAGAAAAAGACGGAAATCAGCAGGATGGTAAAGATAGAGCCGAAAGCGATAATCTTCATTGAAAGATCCTTTTGTGTGCGGATAACATTGGTCTCTACTTTCTTGCCTCCCATTTCTTTGGATGCTAATCCCACTGCACTTTTGATGATACCCCATGAGCGCACGATACCGATGACACCTGCCATGGCAATACCACCGATACCGATACTTTTGGCGTATTCTTTAAAGATAAGTTCGGGAGACATTTCGCTGACGGTTTGTGTCAAAGCCGGATTCCAAGCGTTCAGTATTTGGTCTCCGAACAATATCGACATTCCCGGGACGATAACCAGCCATACGACCAATGAACCGGCACAGATGATGGCTGCATATTTTAGACCGACAATATAGCCCAAACCGAGAACGGCTGCACCTGTATTGATTTTAAGCACTATTTTTGCCTTGTCTGCCATCATTTCACCCCAGCCGCAAACGCGGGTTGTGAAATTCTCGTTCCACCAGCCAAAGGTAGCTACAATGAAGTCATAAAGGCCACCAATCAGCCCGGCAAATAAAAGTGGTTTTGCCTGACTGCCGCCTTTTTCACCCGAGATAAGTACTTGAGTACTGGCTGTTGCTTCGGGAAAAGGGTATTCGCCGTGTTTGTCATTTACAAAATATTTGCGGAAAGGAATCAGAAATAAAATACCTAAAATACCTCCTAGTAATGAACTGACAAACATTTGGAAGAAGTTGACAGTCATCTCTGGATATTTATCTTGTAAGATATAAAGGGCAGGAAGGGTAAAGATGGCACCGGCTACGATAACTCCTGAGCAGGCACCGATAGATTGGATAATTACATTTTCACCCAGTGCATTTTTTCGTTTGGCTGCACCTGACACACCGACGGCAATAATGGCAATAGGTATGGCTGCTTCAAATACCTGACCTACTTTTAATCCCAGATAAGCAGCTGCTGCTGAGAATAATATAGCCATTAAAATACCCCAGGTGACAGACCATGCATTCACTTCCGGGTACTGTCTGTCGGGTGACATGATGGGGTGATACTTTTCTCCCGGTTTCAATGGACGGAAAGCATTTTCGGGCAATCCGACCGGCTTTTCTTGTTCTTGTTTCATGTTTCTCTATTTTATTATTTTTGAAATTTATCACAATAAATGCCCAAAAATAATGAAAAATTAGAGAAACATGCCTATAATCTCATTAGAATATCTGAAATTTCAGTCCAAATGATAACCGAAGGTAATCTAAGGGAGTAAGATAACTATTGGTAAATGCACTCACTAAATAAAAGTCGCATGAGCTGATTTCATAAAAAGCAGTAATGCTTTTCGAGAATTTGCGATACTTCTCGGGTACATCAAAACGGATGCGCTGTCCTAAGAATATATGGGTACGGATACGATTGGAAAAACCATAATATCCATGTGGATAGCGGTCAGGTTCTTCCGTCCAAAAGTCATCGCTGAATACGGTATTAAAATAAAGTCCGCAGGTCAACGGTTCTAATGAAAAGTCCTTTCCTAAGTAGACACTCCAAGGAATAAAATTCTGTTTTAATGTCATTGTCATTTTGAAATGACGAGAAGAATAGCGAGGGATAAAACCTAATAAAAGGTCGGTTTCCCATTGTCCGCGTTTTCCATAGTCCCATCCGATACCCCATGAAAGTAATCCCATACCTCCGGCATATTGTATCTTTGTGTGTGTGGGAATCAAGGCTTCCCACGCACTGCGATAGCGGTGGACACGTTTATCGTATTTACGATAATGCTTGGGAACTTCCGTGAAGATACCCTCTTCCTCTTCTATTGTTGCTTGACTTTTTTGTGGAATAAGGATACTGTCTTGGATTAATGTTCTATATAATAATGTATCTTTTTGTGCAAGTGTCCTGTGGGGACAGACATATATTGTTAGGAATAATAGGACAATCTTAAAATTCAACTGCTTCATAATCATATTCATGAGTTCCCTCTTTAATAGTAAATACCAAATATGTTCGTTTTCCGATGTTAGGACATTGATAGTAGAGAATTCCGTCTCCGAATAAATCGTCTACTGTCAGTTGATGTTCGTGTCCATAAAGGCAAAACTGTACATTGGGGAACTGCTTTACATATTCCTGAAATACTCTAGCTACGTTGTTGTTGAAGATAAACTCGTACGGTTTTACATGCATCAGGAAAACAGTTTTCTCAATACCTTCGGGAAGGTTGGTCAATTCATCTTCCATGAATCCAAAATCGGGTACAGGTTGTGAATAGTCATATTCCATTGCATTGGTATTGAGGCAGATGAAACGAACATTTCCGGCTGTAAAGGCAAAGTTGGGATTGCCGTAGATTGCTTTATAGACATCTTCTCCCGTGCCGAGGCAATCGTGGTTTCCCAAAACACAGACAAAAGGCATTTGGAATCCTTTCATAATATCACGCATCCAAAGAAATTCTTTTGTAGCACCGAAGTCTGATTGGTCTCCACCATGAAGAACAAAGTCGATATCTCCGCGTTCATTGATTTTCTCTACCACTTTTTCTGTCTCGTCATACCATCGCTGCGTGTCGCTAATCATAGCAAAACGAAAAGTTTTCTTGCCTTTCATAGCTTCTTCTATACGCTCACAGTTTTTTGCGTTTATACCTCGTTCGCCTGTAATATGTGCATCATAAGGGTGAGATTCAAGCATTTCGCATGAAGTAAAGCACACTATTAAGAGAAGTAATAATAAGTTTCCTTTTCTCATTTTTTTGATTTTGTTGCAAAGTACGTCATTTTTAGGGAATAAAGAGTGTCTTATTATTTAGGAAAAATGTCCTTTTTTTCTTATATTATAAGGTGCACCGATAAAAAAGAACTCCCTAAATAACTTTTGAGAGCTGTTTAGGGAGTTCTTGAAAGGGAAGTCTCTTATTGTTTTGCATCTTTGGGAAGCATATCACCTTCTATATAAAGACGTGTCATTTCATTTTTCCCATTACTGCGGATAGTGATGGATTTCTTAAAGTGTCCCGGAAATTTGCCGGCACCATTGTAAATGACTGTGATTTGTCCACTCTCTCCCGGTTTAATAGGTTCCTTGGGATACTGAGGAACAGTACATCCACATGATGCAATTGCCTGATGGATAACCAATGGACCATCTCCTGTATTTTTAAATTTGAATGTACATGTTACTTTCGGACTTGATTCAGAGAATGTACCGAAATTATGTGATGTGTTTTCAAAAGTAATTTCTGCCTCTCCACTTTGTATTGCTGCATAAGAAACTAAACTGATAACCAACAATAGAGTTGAAACTAAAATCTTCTTCATAATTTTTATTATTAAAATAATCGCTGCTAATTTAGTGATTTCTATATAAAAGGTAGAAAAAAGTTAGTGAAATAAATGTTTAATTAACACCTTTAAAAATAGGGGATGAAGATTATTGCTCCCACAAGCGCCGCTGTAACGGCACATATCAAAACGGCTCCGGCAGCTATATCTTTTACATCTCCGGCTATGGGATGATAATCGGGAGATACCAGATTAACCAATCGTTCGATGGCTGTATTAAAAGCTTCGGCGGCTAATACCAGCCCGAAACACAGAAGTACCGCAACCCATTCCATTCGACTGATGCCAATGATAAATCCGGTTATGGTTACGATTATAATGGCTATGCAATGAATCCAAGCGTTATGTTCTTTACGCAGGAAACTGCCTATGCCTGTAAAGGCATAGGCAAAACTTTTTATTCTTTTCTGTAATTCGTCCATTGTTTTAGATTCGTTATACAAACACGTTTGTCAGCCTCGATTGACTTGTTTGACTCCTTTTACAGTCTTTATTTTCTTTACCAATAATTCCAATTTGGAGGTATCATCCACCATTACTGTCATCATGCCCGAAAATAATCCGTCGTGTGAGTTGATGCTGATAGAACGTAAAGTGATGCTGTTCTCTTTATTAATAATGGAGGTAATATTGGTTACAATACCTATGTCGTCGTGGCCGACGATGCGCAGGGTTATCGGATATTGTTTGCCCTGACTCTTGCCTGCCCATCGCGCTTTTACTATACGATAAGCAAAACGTGCTCTCATCTCTTTGGCATTGGGGCAGTCGGTACGGTGAATTTTAATGCCTCCGTTGATAGTAACGAAACCAAAAACATCATCTCCGTAAATAGGATTACAACATTTGGCTAGTTTAAAATCCAGTCCTTTTAGGTTTTGGTCTATCACCAATACGTCATCTTTGAACGTTTTGTCATCGGCAGGAGTTTGAATACTATATGTTTCGGCACTGCGATAGGTGATATCTTGCTGTGCTTCCGTTTCTTTCTTTTTCATCTCCACATACTTATCCAGTATATTATTGGCGTCCAGCTTTTCGTCGGCAATATCCTGATAGAATTCTGTAACTGTTTTATAACCCAGTTTCTTGATGAGGCGCATCATGGTTGCTTCATCATATTCCAGTTTGCGGTTTTTGAACTTGCGCTCAATGGTTTCTTTGGCAAACTGTACTTGCCGGGCCTCGATTTCCTTTAATGCCTGACGTATTTTGGTACGTGCCTTGGAGGTGGTCACAATATTCAACCAGTCTCGTTTGGGAGTCTGAGTATTGGATGTCATGATTTCCACTTGATCTCCACTATTCAGAATTTGTCGTAGCTGTGCATTTTTGCCGTTTACTTTGGCACCAATGCATTTGCATCCCAACTTGCTATGGATGGTAAAGGCAAAGTCGAGCACGGTAGCTCCCTTTGCGAGTTTATATAAGTCACCTTTCGGAGTAAAGACAAATACTTCATCTTCATAGAGTTCCAGCTTGAATTGGTCCATCACGTCCAAGTCACTGTCTGCGTTTTCCAATGTTTCACGGATCGTTGTCAGCCATTCGTCCAATCCGGTTTCGCCTTTCACTCCTTTGTAACGCCAATGGGCGGCAAGTCCTCTTTCGGCAATATCGTCCATGCGTTCTGTCCGTATCTGTACTTCTACCCATTTTCCTTCAGGTCCCATAACAGTGGTATGCAAGGATTCGTATCCGTTACTTTTGGGAACAGAAAGCCAGTCACGCAACCGTTTAGGGTTGGGCATATACATATCGGTTACGATAGAATACACTTGCCAGCATTCTTGTTTTTCTTTTTCGATAGGAGAGTCGATGATGATGCGGATGGCAAATAAATCATATACTCCTTCGAAAGGACATTTCTGCTTCTTCATCTTTTGATAGATGGAGTGGATGGATTTAGTGCGTCCTTTCATGTGAAACTTTAGTCCGGCTTGTTCCAGTTTCTTCTGAATCGGCTCGATAAAGGCGGCGATATATTTGTCTCGTGATGCTTTTGTGGCATTCAGCTTATCTTTTATATGATAATAAACATCATGTTCTGTGTATTTCAGCGACAAGTCTTCCAATTCGGACTTTAATTTGTATAATCCCAACTTGTGTGCAAGTGGCGCATAAAGGTAGGCCGCTTCATTGGAAACCTGCTGGCGGGCTTCCTCGTTCTCCGAGTCCTTGATTTGGCGCATCAGGTTGACGCGATCGGCAATCATAATCAGGATAACGCGCATGTCTTCGGCAAAAGAAAGAAGCAAATTGCGGAAATTCTCTGATTCGATAGTTGGACTCTTGGCATATAGCTCATTGATTTTAACCAGTCCGCGAATGATTCCTGCCACATCTTCTCCATATTCTGCCTGTACGGATGCCAGACTGCACAAATGGTTTTTTACCGATTCATGTAACATGATTCCCAAGATAGAAGCTCGCTTCATTCCGATTTCTTCTGCAACAATGACAGCGGTTTGCATATCTTTGATGATGGGGTTCATTCCAAAGTTATTTCGTGGCATACTACCTTCGGCAACTGCCTTGATAAGATGCGTTTTGAGCTTGCGACAGTCGTTTTTTTGTAAGGTGTCTCCCGATAGATGGAGTAACCGTTTGTAAAGAGTGAACAGTTGTTCACGCTCTTTGGCTGTGAAAAACGTTTTTTCTTCCATAACACGTGAAATCTTTTCTTTCGGCGTAAAGGTAGTTTTTTTCTTTCTTTTTTGGATGGCTTTACGGCATTTTTTTGTATTTTTGGGCATTAATGAATAATTAAAATAGATAACGGGTAATTAAACCATTTAAATTCATATACTTATGTTAACACCGGAAGATAAAGATTTATTAGCGAAAAAAGGTATTTCAGAGCAACAGATAATTGAACAATTGGCTTGCTTTGAAAAAGGCTTCCCTTTCTTGAAACTGGACGCTGCCGCTTCTATCGATAAGGGAATTATGGCTCCTGCAGAGAGTGAAATGAAAGAATATCTGGAAGCATGGGATACATATAAACAGGGTGAAAAAACAATTGTGAAGTTTGTACCGGCTTCCGGGGCAGCCAGTCGCATGTTTAAGAATTTGTTTGAATTCCTGGGTGCGGATTATGAGGCTCCCAAAACAGATTTTGAAAAGAAGTTTTTCGACCATATTCATGGTTTCGCTTTTTATAATGATTTGAATGCCGCTTGTTTGGACAATACCGGCAAGAATATTGATGCATTGATTGCTGAAAAGAATTATAAGCCGGTGGTAGCAAACTTGTTGAAAGCTGTCGGACTGAACTATGGTGCTTTGCCGAAAGGTTTGTTGAAATTTCATCGTTATGCCGATGGTGTACGCACTCCATTGGAAGAGCATTTGGTGGAAGGAGCCCTGTATGCAGCCGGAAAGACCGGAAAAGTAAACGTGCATTTCACGGTTTCTACCGAGCATCGTGAACTGTTTAAACGGTTGGTGGATGAAAAGGTAGCAACTTATGCTCAAAAATACGGGGTGGAATTTAACGTTTCGTTCTCGGAGCAGAAACCGAGTACCGATACAATAGCAGCTGATATGGAGAACAAGCCGTTCCGTGATAACGGTAAGTTGCTGTTCCGTCCCGGTGGTCACGGTGCTTTGATTGAAAACTTGAACGACTTGGATGCGGATATTGTATTTATTAAGAATATTGATAATGTGGTGCCCGACCGCTTGAAGGACGAAACCGTTGCTTACAAGAAATTGATTGCCGGGGTATTGGTGACTCTTCAAAAGCAAGCGTTTGAATATTTGGAATTGTTGGATGGCGGCAAATATAATCATGAACAATTGGAAGAAATCATTCGTTTCGTTCAGCAGAAGTTATGCTGTCGCAATAATGAGATTAAAGATTTGGAAGATGCGGAGCTGGTTATCTATTTGCGTAAGAAACTGAATAGACCAATGCGTGTTTGCGGTATGGTGAAGAATGTGGGAGAACCCGGTGGAGGTCCGTTCCTTGCATATAACCCCGACGGAACAGTATCTTTGCAGATTTTGGAAAGTTCTCAGATTGATATGAATGATGCTGAAAAGAAAGCCATGTTTGAAAAGGGTACTCACTTTAATCCGGTAGATTTGGTTTGTGCCGTACGTGACTATAAAGGCCGTAAATTTGATTTGGTGAATTATGTAGATAAGGCAACCGGATTCATTTCGTATAAGTCGAAAAATGGCAAGGACTTGAAAGCATTGGAGCTTCCGGGACTTTGGAATGGTGCAATGAGTGATTGGAGTACTGTCTTTGTAGAGGTTCCTTTGGGTACTTTTAATCCGGTGAAGACGGTGAATGACTTATTGCGCGAACAGCATCAATAAACTGTTGATGATTCGGAGTAAGTTTCCGGTATAATGATGCCTGGTAGGTAAGGGAGCGTGTCAAAACTAAACCAACCTGCCAAATCGTTAACTGTAGGGGCAGGGTTTGCCTGTCCGAATACACAGAGCAGACTGTTTTCGGGCGAGCAAATCTTGCCCCTATTGGCAAATGATAGCATTATCAACATTCTGGCACACTCCCTATTTGGAATGGATATTATTAATCAACCTGATACAGCTATATGAGAAGAAATAATCTACTGACTTTTATTGCGTCTCTTGCATTGGTTACCTCTTTTATTATGCCGGCTAATGCGGCTAAGCATAAGGAGTTGCCTGCCTTGGGAGACACCCAAATTCAAATCTTTGATAAAACGAACATCTGTTTCCGTCCGGATTCATTTGCCAATTACACTCCGGCAAGTGCAGATGGCGTTATCCGTTTGGTGAATGGGCGTATTATTCTTAAAAAGATATCTTTGCCTGATTATAAGCGGAATGTACGTGTGAAACTTCGTCTTACTTTGGCTTCCAATGGCGATCGTTGGGATAAGTCCGGTTCTTGTTTCGCATTGCCCAAAGAGTCGTTTGTCAACTTGATGAGCATTGCGCAAGGAAAGGCAGCTTTTCCGCCGGTAGACAGTCTGAAATATGAAAATATGATTGGCATTGTTCCGGGTAAGGACTATGTGCCTACGTTAGAGCTGATGCGCTTTATGACTCCGTTTGGAGTAGGCTTTTATAGTAAAAAAGACAATGAGATAGGAGCCAAACGCAAGCCGGTTTATATTTCCGAATGGGCGGAGAATGTGGTTTGGGAACAAGACATTACCGACCTTTATCCTGCTTTGGAGAAGGAAGCCTATATCGGTATCTTTATTGATACATGGACAGCCGAAGGATATGTTGTCGGTCTGGATATCGAGGTAAAAGAGAGTAAGATAAGTTGCGATGCGTTACCCAAGCGCCATGTACAGCCTTTGATAAACACTGTTTATTATATCGGTCAGACTTATCCCGATATATTTGCCCGTAAAGATGTGGCAATGGATTTTGAACTGCCTCGTCATGCAAAGAATGTCCGTTTGAAATATATTGTAACCGGTCATGGCGGTCATAGCGGTGGAGATGAATTTGTGAAGAAACGCAATATTGTTTCGGTAGATGGCGAGAATGTGCTCGATTTTATTCCATGGCGGGATGATTGTGCCTCTTTCCGTCGTTTCAATCCGGGGACAGGAGTGTGGCTGATTAAGCGGCTTTCCTCTTATATAGGTGAGAATGGTTATGAAGAAAAAGAAATAGAAGAACCATTGGGCTCATCGGATTTATCGCGCTCCAACTGGTGCCCGGGTTCGGATGTAGTACCGGAAGAAGTGATGCTTGGCGATTTGAAAGCCGGCAAACATACTTTTAAGATTAGTATTCCCGAAGCTCAGGAAGTAGATGGGGATAAACTGAACCATTGGCTGATTTCGGCTTATTTGGTTTGGGATGAATAATTTTGCATTTATATAAAGGTAAATCATTATGAATTATTATCAGTATCAAACCGTATTGGGACTTCTCACCATTTGTGAGGAGAACGATGCTGTTATTGCCATCAATGTGGGACATTATTCCGAGAATAAAGGTGAGAAACGTGAGTCGGAATTGATTCGGAGGACGTATAAGCAATTCGTTGAATACCTGGATGGCAAACGTAAAGTTTTTGATTTACCTTTGTCGCTTAAGGGGACTGATTTTCAAAAGCAGGTGTGGCAGGCTCTCCGTGATATTCCTTATGGAGAGACACGCAGCTATAAACAGATTGCTGTAGCCATTGGCAACCCTAAAGCTGTGCGCGCCGTAGGTATGGCCAATAACAGAAATCCATTATTGATAGTGGTTCCCTGTCATCGTGTGATAGGTACGGACGGAAAAATGGTAGGATATGCGGCCGGAGTGGACAAAAAGGAATTTTTATTAAGGCTGGAAGGAAGTTTGTTATAATCTGAATAAATCGTTATGATGAATGAATATTGTATCAACGGGTTAACCATAAAAGAGAATTTGTTGCGATTGGCGGGAGAAGGTAATAAAAAGTTTACCGAGTCCCTCCATCCGGGCATTGAAAATGTATTGGGTGTCCGTGTCCCGGCCCTTCGGCAATTGGCGGCTCAAATAGCCAAGGATGATTGGCAGGCTTATCTGCAATCGGCCGATACTTTTTATATGGAAGAACGCATGCTTCAAGGCATGGTGATTGGATGCCTGAAAATAAAAGATGTGGAAGAATATCTTTCATTGGTTTCTGGGTTCGTATCCCTTATCAATAGCTGGTCTGTATGTGATACCTTTGACTTTGCGGGTAAGCAACGGTTTGTTGACAGGAATAAGGAGCGTGTATGGCAGTTTCTGGAAGGATGGATGCAGTCGGATAAAGAATATGAAATTCGTTTCGGGGTCGTTATGGCGATGGCGCATTACATTGATGCGGACTATATACAGAACGTATTGCAATGGATGAATCGTATCGACCACGAAGGGTATTATGTGAAGATGGCAGTGGCTTGGGCACTTTCTGTCTGTTATGTGAAATTTCCAAAAGAAACGATGCTGTTGCTGAAAGAAAATAGTTTGGATGACTTCACTTACAACAAAGCGCTCCAAAAAATAACCGAATCTTTTCGGGTAAGTCCGGAAGATAAAGATATCATCCGTGATATGAAGCGTAAAGTAGTGAAATGAGGGACTCAGATAGTGAGTCCCATTATATAATCGTTCATATAATATCCGTTGCCGATAGCAAAATCTCCTTCGTCTACTTTCTTCATCCCCATGTATTCGTAAAATCGGAGCGCTTTATTATTACGGTTTACATTCAGGTGCATTTCGCACGGTGTGGGATGAATCTCCTTGATTGCTTTTACAGCCTGCTCGAACAATAACTTTCCCAAATGTTTGCCTTGAAAAGAAGGGAGTACATAAATCTTCTGCAGATGGAATAAATCTTCTCCTTCGGGTTGAATGGAAACGTAGCCGGCAGGTATGTCTCCTTTAAAGGCAATATAGTAAATATGACCTTCTTCTTCCATCTGTTTATGTAGGTTTGTAATGGAATACATCCATTCCATCATGTAGTCAAGTTGGTCGGGGGAAAGAATGTCTGCGTAGGTAGCAGGAAATACTTCCTGCGCCATCTTGTGAATCAATGGAATATCTTCTGTAGTTGCTTTCCGTATCGTAAACATACTCTTTGTACTTTTATAGGTTTAACGAGGAGCAAATATAAGTCTTTCCTTCCTAATCTTGTTTCTTCCTTTTCCTTTTCTTTGATTTTTCAGTTAAAATACGCAAAATAAAAGTACTATGTAATACAAGGTACTTATATAATACATATATTTGTGTCAAACAAAGTACTATAGGATATGAATGTTGATAATGTAAAATCTCAGATGCGCAAAGGAATGCTTGAATATTGCATCCTATTGCTGTTGCACAAGGAGCCGCTCTATGCTTCGGATATTATTCTGAAATTGAAAGAAGCCCGGCTCATCGTGGTAGAGGGAACGCTTTATCCGTTGCTTACCCGGTTGAAAAACGATGAGCTGCTTTCTTACGAATGGGTGGAATCGACTCAGGGGCCTCCGCGTAAATATTATCGGCTTACGCCACAAGGAGAAACTTTTCTCAGCGGATTGGAAAATGCGTGGGATGAACTTTCGGATACAGTAAACCATTTAAGAAACAATTAAAAACAGGATACAATGAAAAAGACTCTGACTGTAAATTTAGGTGGCACCGTTTATCATATAGATGAAGATGCATATAAATTGCTGGATACTTATTTAAGTAACTTGCGGATACATTTTCGCCGCGAAGAAGGAGCGGAAGAAATAGTGCATGATATGGAATTGCGTATCTCTGAACTGTTTACTGACCGTTTAAGAGATGGGAAACAGGTGATTACGATAGAAGATGTAGAGGAAATCATTGCTCAGATGGGTAAGCCCGAAGACTTGGGTGATGAGGCTGACGGCGGAGGGGAATCTTCGAAGGATGCAAAGGATGGAAGCACTTATTCGCAGATAGCAAAAGGACTTCGCCGGTTGTTCCGTGATTCGGATAATAAAGTATTGGGAGGTGTGGCATCCGGTTTGGCTGCTTACTTTGGTTGGGATCCCACATGGGTGAGAATAATCTTCTTGATATTGGGAATCTTTCTGAAAGGTTTTGTCATAGCATATATTATTGCCTGGATTGCCATTCCTTTGGCTCGAACCATACCTGAAAAACTGGCAATGCGTGGAACGAAAATCAATGTAGAGAATATAGGACGGACGGTGACGGATAACTTTGAGAAAGTAAATGAATACGTTCATTCGGGCAAGCCTCACAGTGTGTTGCGGCGAATAGGTGAGGGGATTGTCGGTGTGGCAGGAGCATTAATCAAATTTATATTGATTGTTCTGGCTATCTGCTGCGCTCCTATAGTATTTGTGATATTTGTGGTATGCTTTGCCATGTTAATGGTGGCAACCGGATTGATTGCTGCCACACCGGCTATTCTTTACGAAGTGCTGCCGGCGGTGGATTGGAATGCTGCCGGAGCATCTCCTACAGCTACTATCGGCTTGGCTGTTTCCGGCATATTGGTTATTGGTATTCCTATCATCGGATTGATACATATCCTGATGCGTCATTTCGGTGGTTGGCAACCCATGTCTACTGTTACCCGGATTATCTTTATCGTGCTGTGGTTTATAGCTTTGTCTGCCGGCTTCGGTTTTTTCTTTCAAATACACCATTTATTGGCTGTTTGATATAACAGTAGTTTAAAAATACATTATCTTTGCAAGCGGAAGGGGGTGTGTCAAAACGTGGATAATGCTGTCGTTTGATTCGTAGGGACGATGTCCGTTCGCCCGAAAACAGTTTGCTTTGTGTCTTCGGGCAGGTAAATCCTGCCCCTGCAGCTGACGATTGGACAGGTGGTTGGGTTCTGACACACTCCTCTCTGCTTGCTGTTTACGGGAAATTCAAAATAAAGAGATAGATAGTTATGACAAAGAAGATTTTATTGCTGGGCTCCGGCGAACTGGGAAAAGAATTCGTCATTGCAGCGAAACGTAAAGGACAGTATGTAGTAGCTTGTGATTCGTATGCAGGGGCACCTGCGATGCAAGTAGCAGACGAGTTTGAAGTATTCAGTATGCTGGACGGTGATGCATTGGATGCAGTTGTGGCTAAGCATAAGCCTGATATTATTGTTCCTGAAATCGAGGCTATTCGTACTGAAAGGCTTTATCATTTGGAGAAGGAAGGCATTCAGGTAGTACCTAGCGCGAAAGCTGTGAATTATACCATGAATCGTAAGGCCATACGTGATTTGGCCGCTAAGGAACTCGGATTAAAGACTGCCAAGTATTTTTATGCCAAGTCTTTGGAAGAATTGAAAGAGGCTGCCGAAGAAATAGGTTTTCCTTGTGTGGTCAAACCGTTGATGTCTTCATCGGGTAAAGGGCAGTCATTGGTGAAGAGTGCGGAAGAGCTGGAACAGGCATGGCACTATGGTTGTGAAGGTAGTCGTGGTGACATTAAGGAGCTGATTATCGAAGAATTTATTAAGTTTGACAGTGAAATCACTTTGTTGACTGTTACTCAGAAAAATGGTCCTACACTGTTCTGTCCTCCTATCGGTCATGTGCAAAAGGGCGGTGATTATCGCGAAAGCTTCCAACCCGCTCATATTGCTCCTGAGCATCTGGAAGAAGCACAGCGCATGGCTGCTAAAGTTACTGAAGCATTGACCGGTGCCGGAATATGGGGTGTTGAATTCTTTTTGAGTCATGACAATGGTGTATACTTCTCTGAATTATCTCCACGTCCGCATGATACCGGTATGGTGACATTGGCAGGAACTCAAAATTTGAATGAATTTGAACTTCATTTACGCGCTGTATTGGGTTTGCCTATTCCTGAAATTACTCAGGAACGTATAGGTGCCAGTGCTGTTATTTTGTCACCGATTGCCGGCAAAGAGCAGCCGCGTTATCGTGGCGAAGAGGAAGTATGCAAGGAAACCAATACTTATTTGCGTATTTTCGGTAAACCTTATACAAAGGTTAACCGCCGCATGGGAGTTGTGGTATGCTATGCTCCGAATGGAAGTGACTTGGATGCACTTCGTGACAAGTGTAAAGCGATTGCTGCTAAAGTTGAAGTATATTAATTGATATCTTATTATATAGTGAAGAGTTGTTCCGGTTATGCCGGAGCAGCTCTTTTTTTGTTTTTGGAAGCACTGGCAAGGAATATGTTAAATTCCCAAGAATAACAAGTGATGGCACAGCACCTTTCATCGGATGTTGTCTCCTCCGGTTTTCAAACTCTGCATACGTTTTGAACTCCCTAAGTCGTTTCATTAGCCGGACTAAGCGTTTTCATCCTTTCGGTTATGCCTGTCTGTAAGGCGGATTACTACAGTCTACGGCAATGGACTATACAGTCTACGGTAACGGACTGTACAGTCCACCGTGGCAGACTGTACGGTCCACTGTCGGAGACTGTAATAATCTTCCGTTTAAAAGGACTAGGCTGACAGTAAGAAACGGCTTAGTCTTTCCTCGTTTATGAGATGAGGCTGCTGTTCTCCGTATAAAATACCTAATAATGGGGATTGCAAGCTTTTGTTCTTTTCCGTAAATTTGCAGCCGTTAAGAGAAACAAATACAGATAACTATGTATAAGACAAATAATTATGTGCCAACAGATAAAATGAGTGACCTGATATGCGGTAATTATACTTTGTTGCAGGTGATGAGCCGTTTCGACCTCTCGTTAGGCTTTGGCGATCAGACTGTGCAGGAAGTATGCCGGGCAAACGGAGTGGATTGCAAGACATTTCTGGCTGTGGTGAATTTTATCACAGAAGAGAATAACCGTATGGCTGATGAGGTGCAAGATCTTTCTATTCATGCTTTGATGAACTACTTAAAGCAGGCGCATCACTATTTTCTTGATTTTCAATTACCCACCATACGCCGCAAACTGATAGAGGCCATTGATTGTTCGGTGCAAAATGAAGTTGCTTTCCTTATATTGAAATTCTTTGATGCGTATGTGGCAGAGGTACGCAAACACATGGATTATGAAGATATGAATGTGTTTACTTATGTAGAGAATCTGGTTGCAGGCAATAGAGAGAGCGGTTTCCGTATCTCACAATTTGCACGTCGGCATGATCAGATAGACGCTAAATTGAAAGAATTAAAAAATATCATTATCAAGTATTATCCCGCCGGTGGGAATGATTATTTACTGAATGCAGTATTGTTTGACATTTTTAGCTGCGAGCAGGATTTGGCGTCACATTGCCGTGTGGAAGATTATTTGTTTGTACCCGCCGTTCTTCGGTTAGAAAAGGAGGTAAAATGAAACGGACAGACCCTATACATGTGGCAGTGGCTGAGACTTCAGTCATTGTGCGTAGCGGACTGATATCAGTTTTGAAGCGATTGCCCGATATTCCGGTTCAGCCAGTGGAAATTACTTCGATGGAAGGGCTGCATAATTGTATGCAAGGACATCGGCCCGAGGTGTTGATTGTGAATCCGGGGTTTGGAGGATGGTTCAATGTCGACGAATTTAAAGCTACATATCCTCAAACGGTTATTAAATGTGTGTCGTTGCTTTGTTCAATGACAGATAGTAATTTGCTAAAAGGATATGATGAAACAGTCGGATTATATGATGACATTGAAACCTTAAATAAGAAATTGGTTGATTTGATGCACATTGGGGCAGAAGATGACAATGAGAATGAACAAGAAACATTAAGTCAAAGAGAAAAAGAAATAATTTGTTGTGTAGTGCGTGGCATGACCAATAAGGAGACAGCAGAGAAACTCTTTCTGTCTATTCATACGGTCATTACCCATCGTCGCAACATAGCGCGCAAGCTACAAATACATTCTCCTGCCGGTCTGACTATTTATGCTATTGTAAATAAATTGGTAGAACTAAGCGAAGTAAAGATGAACTTATGATGAATGATACCTATTAATAGGGAGTAAATGGTGGCAAAATACCTAAATGAAGCGATTGCGGGAGTTGGCCGGAACGTTTATCTTTGCATCATAAGTTAGTCATATAGAAATTACGTAAACCACAAGTTAGTTATTAGTTGAAAAGTACTCCTTGCGAAGTGATTCGCGGGGAGTACTTTTTTATGGGTTATTGATATTGGTGAACTGAATTTATAATAACTATCGAAAATGTTCTACTGGATAATTGTTTTTTTATACTTTTGTGAAACAATTATAACCTCATTTATCTATAATAGAATAATATAAATATATGAAAAAACACTCTATTCTGCTAGGCACATTATTATGCCTTTCTCAATTAATTTCGGCGCAAGTTTATCCCTTGCGCCCGAAATTGAGTCATGAACGTTCCTTTTCCATGGTATTGATTCCCGACCCTCAGAGCTATGTGAAGTTTGATGCTAATCAACCTCTCTTTGAGTTGCAGACTGCATGGATTGCCAATAGCCTGAAGTCGCTGAACATCAAAGGGGTGCTTTGTACCGGTGACTTGGTGGAGCAAAATGAAATCCGTATACCCGACGGGGTAAATGGGAATCAGACTAGTGAAGAGCAGTGGAAGGCAGCTTCACGTGCTTTTGAACGTTTGGACGGCAAGGTTCCTTATGTAATTTGTACAGGTAATCATGACTATGGTTATGAGAAAGCGGAAAACCGTTTGTGTCATTTCCCGGATTACTTTCCGGCGGAACGTAATGCTTGTTGGCGCGAGTCATTGGTGTCCGTAGGATGTAATTATCAGGGAATACCGACCTTGGAAAATGCTGCTTATGAATTTGAAACGGACACATGGGGAAAGTTGCTGGTCGTTTCACTGGAGTTCGCACCACGTGATGAAGCAATAGAGTGGGCCCGCCAACTGACCGGGAAGCCCAAATATAAAAATCATAAGGTGATTTTGCTTACCCATTCTTATATGTCACCGGAGGCGGTACGTCATGTCAAGGAAGATTATAAAGTTTCTCCGGCTAATTACGGACAAGCAATTTGGGACAAACTGGTCTATCCTTCTCAGAATATCTGTATGGTGATATGTGGCCACGAATGTGAGATTGTGGATTATGAGGGACAAGTATCTTTCCGCACGGATAAAAACAAATTCGGAAAACAGGTTTCTCAGATGATGTTTAATGCCCAAACTGCCGACGGACAATGGCATGGCAACGGAGGCGATTGCTGGCTGAGGCTGATGGAGTTCTTGCCTGACGGGAAAACGATTTCGGTGCGTACTTTTTCGCCCTTGTTTGCGCTGTCTCCCACTACCTTCGATAAGGCTTGGCGCACGGCTCCATACGACCAATTCAAGATAACTATTGAGTAAATTTAAAAATAAGAACCATGAAAAAACTATTTCTGACTTTATGCCTGTTGCTGGGGCTTGTATGTGCCGGCAATGCCCAAACATTGAAGTTCAATGCCAATGGGAAGTTCAAAATCGTGCAGTTTACAGATGTGCATTACATTTATAATGATCCTCGGTCTGATGTTTCTATCGAACGAATCAATGAAGTGCTTGATGCCGAGAAACCCGATTTGGTGATTTTTACGGGTGATGTGATTTATGGAAAGCCTGCCGAAGAGGGAATGCGCACTGTATTGAATTTGGTTTCCAAACGTGAAATTCCCTTTGCCGTTACTTTTGGTAATCATGATAATGAGCAAGGTTTGACTCGTGAAGAATTGTTTAAGATTATTCAAAGCATCCCTCACAACCTGACCACTACTACCGAAGGCATTTCGGGTGTTACCAATTTTATTCTTCCCTTGAAATCGTCGGACGGAAGCAAGGATGCTGAGATTCTTTATGTATTCGATTCACATTCTTATTCACAGATAAAGGGGATAGGCGGATATGACTACATAGACTTCGACCAAATTCAGTGGTATCGTGAAAACAGCCGGAAATATACAGAAGCCAACGGTGGAAACCCTGTTCCGTCATTGGCTTTCTTCCATATTGCTTTGCCCGAATACAATCAGGCTGCATCGGATGAAACTGCTGTGCTGTTTGGTATTCGTAAAGAAAGAGCTTGCGCACCCCGCCTCAATTCAGGTCTTTTTACGGCAATGAAAGAGATGGGTGATGTGGAAGGTATTTTTGTGGGACACGACCATGATGATGACTATGCTGTGATGTGGCATGGTGTATTGTTGGCATACGGGCGTTATACGGGTGGTGATACCGTATATAACAATTTACCTAATGGTGCACGAGTCATTGAATTGACCGAAGGCGAAAAGGGCTTCCGTTCGTGGATTCGCTTGAAGGATAATCATATCGAACAGGAGGTAAAATTCCCGGAAAGCTTCTTGAAGCCTAGAAAATAATATGATCATGTGTGTAACTGTTTCATGATATTTACCCTTTCTTTGTAGAAAGATGGCAATCGGTAAAACAGGATGAATGAGCTCTTGGCTGGACTTGTTCATTCTGTTTTTTGGCTTTTATAAATAGAACTTCTATAAGGTGTAACACATTAGTATGCATGGCTTGATACGTATTAACGTGTTTATCGATGCGGATAAACGTTTTGCATGGCAGAGGATAGGGATAAAAAATGGAATATAAAAAGAAAAAACGATTGCCTCCTTAACAATTTTCTTCTAAATTTGTTGTTCTTATAGGACACATATTAACTGATAACAATGAAAGTAGGTTTATTTATTCCCTGTTATATTAATGCGGTTTATCCTCAGGTGGGGGTAGCTTCGTATAAACTCCTGAAAAGTTTGGGGGTAGACGTGGATTATCCGCTGGATCAGACTTGCTGCGGCCAGCCAATGGCAAATGCCGGTTTTGAGAGTGAATCTGTGGAAATGGCTCGTCATTTTGACAGAAAGTTTAAAGATTATGATTACATAGTAGGTCCGTCGGCCAGTTGTGTGGTCTTTGTGCGCGATAATTACGGGCGCTTGTTGAAGGCGGAAGAACATCATTGCGCCAGTGAAGAAAGGATATATGATTTGTGCGAGTTTATCCACGATATCATAAAACCCACCTCACTGCAAGCTAAGTTCCCACATAAAGTTTCTCTTCAAAACAGTTGTCACGGAGTGCGCTTAATGGGACTCTCTTCGCCTAGCGAACTCAATATTCCTTACTTTAATAAATTGCGTGACTTACTTTCTCTGGTAGAAGGCATAGAGATTATGGAGCCCGACCGTCCTGATGAGTGTTGTGGTTTCGGAGGAATGTTTTCCGTGGAGGAAACAGCTGTATCTGTTCAGATGGGGCATGATAAGGTGCATCGTCATATGGCAACAGGTGCCGAATATATCGTAGGGGCCGACAGTTCCTGCCTGATGCATCAGAATGGAATCATTGCCCGAGAGAAACTTCCGATAAAAACATTACATATTGTTGAAATATTAGCAGCTGGATTATGAGTACGAAACATGCAAAAGCAGCAGCCGGGTTTCTGGAAAATAAGAAGCAGGCTGCATGGTATGACGAAACCCTTTGGCTGGTAAGGGCTAAGCGTGACAAACAGAGTAAGGAGGTGCCTGAGTGGGAGGAATTGCGCGAAATGGCATGTGAAACCAAACTGTACAGCAACAGTCATTTGGATGAATTGCTGGTAGAGTTTGAAACTAATGCCCGTGCCAATGGAGCTCATGTATATTGGGCGAAGGATGCAGATGAGTATTGTAATATTGTATATAATATTTTGCATCAGCACGGTGTGAAGCATTTTATAAAAAGCAAATCGATGTTGGCAGAGGAATGTGAGTTAAATCCGTTTCTTGAGCATAAAGGTATTGAGGTGGTGGAAAGTGATTTGGGTGAGCGTATCTTGCAGTTGATGCATCTCAAGCCAAGCCATATCGTGCTGCCGGCTATTCACGTAAAGCGTGAGCAGGTGGGGGAATTGTTTGAGAAAGAATTAGGAACGGAGAAGGGAAATTCTGATCCTACTTATTTGACACATGCCGCTCGTAAAAATCTGCGTGAAAAGTTTCTTCATGCTGAAGCTGCCATGACTGGAGCTAACTTTGCTGTGGCTTCTACCGGTGAGATTGTTGTTTGTACTAATGAAGGAAATGCTGATATGGGGGTATCGCAACCCAAGTTGCAGATAGCTGCTTTTGGCATGGAGAAGATTGTACCTGACCGTGAATCGCTTGCTGTGTTTACGCGTTTGTTGGCACGTTCAGCCACCGGACAGCCTGTCACTACTTATACTTCTCATTTTCGTAAACCGCGGGAAGGCGGGGAGTTTCATATTATTGTAGTAGATAATGGCCGTAGTAAAATATTGGCTGATCGGAAGCACATAAAGACGTTGAATTGCATCCGTTGCGGTGCCTGCATGAATACTTGTCCGGTGTATCGCCGCAGTGGTGGTTATTCTTATACTTATTTTATTCCGGGACCTATTGGTATTAATCTGGGTATGCTGAAGGCTCCGTTGCATTATTATGATAACGTATCTGCTTGTTCGCTTTGTTATTCTTGTTCGGATGTGTGTCCGGTAAAGGTTGATTTGGCAGAACAGATATATTTGTGGCGTCAGGACTTGGATAAGTTGGGTAAAGCGGATACCATGAAAAAGATAATGTCCGGTGGCATGGAGTTTGCAATGAACCGTCCTTGGGCTTTCAATACAGCGATGGATTTGGCTCCGGTCGGTGGAGAGGTGCTGAGAATGATGGGTGTGACATGGGGAAAGGGACGTGATTTGCCTAAATTTGCCAAAGAGAATTTTAACGAGATGTGGAAGAAAGGTAAAGTAAAATAGAATATTATGAGTAGTAGAGAAGATATATTGCAGAGCATCCGCCGTGCTACACACGTGAAATATGAGAAACCTGATCTGAAGCCATTGGAAGAGCATGCATTGACTTATCCTAATGTGGTAGAGCAGTTTTATTTTATGATGAAGCAGGTGGGAGGGGAGGCTGTTTTTTTAGAGGAAGGACAGGATATAAACAAACTGATCAGGGAGTCTTATCCCGATGCCAAACGTATCGCTTCCAATCTGGAAGGTATTACATGTGCTACTTTCAATCCTGATAATGTTGAGGACCCTGCCGAACTGGACAGCACGGATTTGGCAATTATTGACGGGAAGATTGGGGTGGCGGAGAATGGTGCCGTTTGGATAGAACAGGATGTCAAGCAACGTGCTCTTTATTTTATTTCTGAAAAACTGGTGATTCTGCTTGATAAAGGGAGAATTGTGAATAATATGCATGAAGCATATAAGCGTATACATACCGGGGAATATGGCTTTGGTACTTATATATCCGGCCCGTCGAAGACTGCTGATATTGAGCAGGCGTTGGTTATGGGAGCTCACGGTGCGCGGGATGTGATGGTGATAATCAAATAGGATTGGAAGAATAAAGAAAGAGGTGTATTGAAAGTTTGCTTGAAAGGCTGATAACTTCAGGACACCTCTTTTATGGATAAATAGATTCTTCTGCTTTTAGAAGATTCTTCCACTCAAACGGAATTTGAGTACCGGATATATGGTAGGTTTGTTGATTATGTCCGAAAACTCACTGTCTGCATAAACTTTATTAAGTGCATCGTGAAACTGTACATCCAATTCGAGCATGAAATCAATGCGTTTTTATTGTTTTATTGCGGTTTAGTTCAGATATACCGTTTTGAAATATTCTTCAAATAAAGCTTTGGCTGTATCCAACTGTTGGGGAGTATTTTCTTTTACTCCTTTGAGACGGTACTCTTTTTTCATAGCTTCATATTTGTGTACCCCTAGAGTATGGTAGGGTAATATCTCTACTCTTTGAATCATTTGGTAATCTTTAAAATGGTTGCCTAATGCATGGATATCTTCTTCGAAAGAGCTGTATCCGGGTACTAGTACATAGCGTAGCCAAAATGGTTTGTCGTTTTGTTCCAGCCATTGAGCTGTGTGTAGGGTGGGCTCGTTGCTGCGCTCCGTCAGTTGCAAATGGCGGGTATTATTAAATTCTTTAATGTCCAACAATACCAAATCTGTCAATTTCAGCAGTTCTTCCACATCTTCGTTCCAGATGCTTCCATTGGTATCCACGCAAATATGAATGCCTTGCTCCTTTAATCGCCGGAAGAGGGGAATCAGTGCTTTTGCCTGTAAGGTCGGTTCGCCACCGCTAAAGGTGATTCCGCCTTTTTTCCCGAAGAATGCTTTTTGACTGACAGCCATACGGATAATTTCGTCTATCGGCGTTTCGGTACTTTCACCTTTTATATCTATGGTATCGGGATTGGCACAATACAGGCAACGGAAGTTGCATCCTTGCAGGAAAACGACTAAACGCAAGCCGGGCCCATCAAATGTACCCATTGACTCATAGGAGTGTACTCTAATCATAATAATGGTTTGTCTTTAAGCTTATAGGGGCAGGTTTAAAGCCCGCCCCTAGGATAATTGTATTTATAATATGGATGTTACATTCTCTCGTGGAAAGAACGGCTGATAACTTCCAACTGATGTTCACGGCTCAGTTTGATAAAATTAACCGCATATCCTGATACACGGATAGTAAGCTGCGGATATTTTTCAGGGTGTTCCATTGCATCTTCCAGCATTTCGCGGTTCAGGACATTTACATTCAGGTGGTGTGCGCCTTTGGTGAAGTAACCGTCCATCATGGTCACCAGGTTCTCAATACGGGTTTCCATATCTACACCGAGTGATTTCGGAACGATAGAGAATGTGTTGCTGATACCATCTTGGGCATCGCGGTAACGAAGTTTTGCCACAGAACTCAGAGAAGCGATGGCACCATTCTTGTCGCGTCCGTGCATGGGGTTGGCGCCCGGAGCAAAAGCAACACCTTTGGCACGTCCGTCGGGAGTCGCACCGGTTTTCTTGCCATACATCACATTGGAGGTAATAGTCAGCAATGACAAGGTGGGACGGGCATTCTTGTAAACCGGATGTTTCTTCAATTCTTCGCTGAAGAAGTAAACCAGGTCTACGCCTAAATGGTCTACACGATCGTCATCGTTACCGAAACATGGGAATTCACCTTCAATTTCAAAACCTTCGGTCAGACCGATATCATTGCGTTTGGCATGTACACGACCGTATTTGATGGCCGACAGTGAATCGATGGCAATAGACAAACCGGCTACACCGTATGCCAGATTAATGCGCGGGTCGGTATCGATAAACGCCATTTGAGCTTTTTCGTAGTAATACTTGTCATGCATATAATGAATGATGTTCATGGCATCATTATATACACGGGCTACTTGCATTAATACTTTTTTATAGTTAGACCATACTTCTTCAAAGTTCAGAAGGTCTCCTGTCAAGACAGGAATATCTTTGACCATAACTGTACCGGTGTTTTCACAACGTCCTCCGTTGATGGCCAGCAACAGCGCCTTGGCTAAATTACAACGCGCACCGAAGAACTGGATTTGCTTGCCGATAGCTTGGTAAGACACACAGCAGGCGATACCATAATCGTCACAGTTACGAACTTCACGCATCAGGGTATCATTTTCATACTGGATAGAAGAAGTGTCGATAGAAACCTGTGCACAGAATTCTTTGAATCCTTCCGGTAATTCAGGACTCCACAGAACGGTCATATTAGGTTCGGGAGAGGGACCGAGATTGTATAATGTCTGTAAGAAACGGAAAGAAGTCTTGGTGACTTTGGTACGTCCGTCATTGAAACGTCCACCGATGGATTCAGTCACCCATGTCGGATCTCCGGCAAAGATATCATTATATGATTGCATACGCAAATGACGTACCATGCGCAGCTTGATGACGAACTGGTCAATCAGTTCTTGTGCGTAAGTCTCGTCAATATTGCCATTGTCAAGGTCGTATTGAATATAGATATCGAGGAATGAGGATACATTGCCCAGTGACATGGCTGCACCATCTTGTTCTTTTACGGCAGCCAGATAAGCCATATATACCCACTGAACGGCTTCTTGTGCATTTGTTGCGGGGCGACTCAAATCCAGTCCGTAATATTCTCCCATTATTTTGATTTCCTTCAGGGCTTTGATTTGTTCTGCCACTTCCTCGCGCAAACGGATACGGGCATCGGTCATCGGACTGCCGATGTTGTGCAAGTCTTCTTGCTTGGCTTCAATCAGGCGGTCAATGCCATAAAGAGCCAAACGGCGATAATCACCGATGATACGTCCGCGGGCATAGTTGTCCGGCAATCCGGTCAGAAAACCAAGTGAACGGAACGAACGGATTTCTTCGGTATACGCATCAAATACGCCATCGTTGTGGGTCTTGCGGTAATGATAGAAGATATCTTTCACCTTTTCATCCACTTCCACACCGTTTTCACGGCAGGCCTTTTCCACTACTTTGATACCACCGAAAGGTTTGATGGCACGGCGTAGCAGTTCGTCGGTTTGAAGTCCGACAATGAGCTCGTTTTCACGGTCTATATATCCGGCTTTATGAGAAGTGATGGTAGAAACTGTTACGTTATCAAGAGAACGGACACCATTGTTGGTGCGTTCTTCTTCCAACGCTTTAAGGCACTCGTTCCACACTTTCTTTGTTCTCTCTGTAGGGCCGGCCAAAAATGAGGCGTCGCCTTCGTAGGGGGTAATGTTGGTATGTACGAAGTCCGAAACGTTGATTTCCTTACTCCACAATCCATCCTTAAAAACTTTGTTCATTTCCATACTGTTATATCCATTAAAAGATTTAGGGATGCAAAGGTAGTACTTTTTTATGAGGTATACATCACTACTAATAGGTATATTGAGTGTAGAATGACGTATTTTTTGTTATCTTTGCGATATTAAAATGATAAAATATGAATAAGTTCATTGTTTTTTTGCTGTGTGCATTGTTTTTTGGCAGTTGTAACGAGGAAGAAGATTCCATCTATTATCCTTTAGATAATGTTGATATAATTAAAGGTGGCAGCGAGGAACCCACCGGCAATGCGACATTGATTGCAGAGAGTCATAACCTGGAATCGTATGTGCTGGATACGCTTGCCGTGTATCCTTATGACAAGACCATCGGTAAATTGACTTTCAAGTTCGACCCAAAGAATGCTGTATCGGATGTTACCATGGAGGGCTTTAGGGGAGAAGGTAAGTCGGAGATGGGAATGAGTAATTCTTATTATGATGGTAATTTCCCCGAGGAATATCGTCAGCCTATTTTCATGAATGATAATCCGGCTAAGAAATACAGGGTTAAATTCAGATTAAAAGGCGAATTCAGGTACTATACGGAGCATTGGTATACAGACTATATTTATATGATGCTTTCAGCATCTTTCCTGCCTTATCCTCCTACTGTTTCGGAAGATGTGTTCTTATGTAAAAGCAATGAGGCTTTTGCTGAATTGAATACTGCTGAGCGTTTGTATACTTTTGATGTGCAATATGATCGTTGGAATTTGTCTTTTACTGAATTATATCTCAATATTTTTGTGAACCTTATCGGACAGAAGGAGTCAGAGAAGGTTTCTTTGAGTATTGATAAAGAGTCATTTTTTGAGATATATGAGATTAATTGAGTCTTGAAGGTTAGACATTTGAAGCCGAAAACTTTTGTTCATCGTTTTATTTTACGTTGACCCGTAGTCAGAGGTATAAAAAACGTCCGCTAAATCATGATTTAGCGGACGTTTTGCGGAAGCTGGGGGATTCGAACCCCCGGTACGGTTACCCGTACGTCAGTTTAGCAAACTGGTGGTTTCAGCCACTCACCCAAACTTCCTTCCTTTTCAGAGGCGTTATCTCTCAAACGCGGTGCAAAGATAAGCGGATTAATCGAAATGTGCAAATCTTTTGCGCTTTTTTTTAGATATATTTTTTTGTTGGAATAATAAAGTATTGATAGTAAGCGTTTAATATTTAAAATTATTTTCTTTTCCAAAACTCTAAATATTGCATGGCTACCTTTATGGGAGCATGGTGTTTTTTGATTTTCTAATAAACATCTCAATTTTTCGTATATATCATTGCTTTCAAGACGAACATTGATGATAGGACGAAGTTTTGGTTTTTCCTAAAAGGGTGTATTATTCTTCGGGTTTCTATTATTCATGGCCCATGCGCTATGGTCGGGGAACAAAAGTATAATTTGATCGAATATAACATCATATCCGCCCATTCATCTAGGTTGTAGCCGGTATAAGGGCTGTATAAATTCTCCTTATCGGGTTGAATTATTCATTAGATAATCGGCTGTGTGGAGCATAGATCATCGTTTGGCAATATATTTACGTTGTGCTCCAAATTTTTCAGAATTAGTGTCAGCGTCTAATTCTGTTATACGATACATATTCTCAAGCGGCTTATCTATGGAATCGCTTATTTTATAAACAAAAAGATAAGATTTTTAGTTTTTGCTAAAATGAAAAGATTGTTTGTGCTATTCTTTTTCAGAGAAAAATAATTCATATCTTTACAATGAATATAGATGATGGTTAACTGTTTTATGATAAAATAATGATAAAATGAAGAAGATTTTTGTGGTAGTATCAGCCATGATGGGGTTAATGACTTCATGCAATCAAACAGTGGAAAAATCTGTGACCGGTATCGTTTGTGATGCCACTATGAATGGAGTAACTGTGGTTACGGTAGATAATGATACTGTTTTTGTAAGTACGTTAGATGCGAAAGATGCCGGTTACACGGGAAACAGCTTTGCGTTGAATGATACCTTGACTGTTGATTATAAGGTGATGGATGGTATTAATGTAGCGGAAAGTTGGCAGGTAAAACCTGTTGTTGCAGAACTGATAATTGGTGCGTGGACTAAGCCTATTAGCGGTATGGATGGAGAAGATGGCTTTTTGCTGGCGGCAGATGGAAAAGCAGCTTCGATTAATTCTGCGACACTTGTGTATAAGACTTGGAAACGTGAAGGAGATAAATTAATCATGGATATCGAAAGTATAGGCAATGGTCAAACGATTGCTTCTACTGACACGATGAATGTTTTGAAACTTGATAAAGATTCATTGATTTTGAATAATGGGGGAATGATAATGCGTTATCACAGAGTCCGGGAATAATTTAATCATTGCATTCAGATGAAATTTTCTGATGCGGATTACATGGGAATTGCGGTGGGTGCAACCTATTCTTTATGTAATCCGCACTTAAACAGGAAGTTTATGAATCTTGTGTGGCTGATAGGGTGTTTATCGCTCTTTTTGTAAACGAATAATCATTACTCGCTTGGTGGTATTTGTTATCCTGAAGCGATTGTCACTTCTTTCTCCTACCAACCAGATAATCTTTTCGTCTGAGCATACAACATATTGATTCTCTTTTTCGAATAAAGAGAGTTTGCGGTCGGTGAGATAATCACTTACATTTTTTTTTCCTGTCATGCCAAAAGGAACAAATTTATCTCCTTTTTGCCATTTGCGAATAATGAGAGGTCTTATTACCTTGTCTGCATCCAGGCAAGCTACATCTTTTTCTTTAGGAATAATAAAATCATCCGATAAATCCAGTGTCTTGATGCAAAGCTGTGGAGTTGGGTCGGTTGTGCTTTCTATGGTTCTGGTTTGAAGCAACAGATATTCTCTGTCTCGTACAGCTTCCCATTCGGGAGAAATAAATCTTTTTCCCGGCTGTCCTGATAAACTGTGGAAAATATCTTTTATTTGTAAAGGTTTAAATCCTAGTGGATACAATATTTCAAACAGTAATGAGGCGGGGGCAACTTCTGTCAACAAGCGTTCTACATGAATAGCTTTTAGGTTGTTGCCATTTCTTTTTATAACTCTGTTTTTGGCCTCAGCCATTTCTTTGTTGTAAACGAGAGAGGTTTCTGCCAGTCGGTTTGCTGTTTCTGCAATACTCTCACTGACAGATGGATTTAGTTCTCCCAACATTGGAAGAATATTCAAGCGGATTTTGTTCCGCATATATTCATCTTGCAGATTAGTGCTGTCTGTTACGTAATCTTGATGTAAGTGCTCAAGATATTGTAGAATATCCTGTCGACTCACGTTCAGTAGCGGACGGACAATATGACCGTTTAGCGGGGCTATTCCTTTCAGGCCGTTGATGCCTGTTCCCCGAATTAAGTTTAATAAGAATGTTTCTACACTGTCATCTCTATGGTGGGCTACGGCAATAACGGAAGCATCACACTCCTGCCTTAATTTTTCAAACCATTCATATCGCATTTCTCGAGCTGCCATTTCGATGGAAATGCGATGCTTTGTGGCGTACGTTTGAGTATCAAAATGTACCACATGTAATAAAATATTTAGTTCATTACATAAGCCTCGTACAAAGTTTTCGTCTCGGTCTGACTCCTTGCCGCGCAAGTGAAAATTGCAATGGGCAGCTTCGCAGGTATATCCTAAAGCTAATAGCACACGTAATAAAGCGACAGAATCAGCACCGCCGCTTAGTGCCACTAAAATCTTATCTTTTTGAAAAAATAAAGATTTTTCTTCTATAAATCTATTGACGTCTAAATGAAACATATTACAAAGATAATGCTTCTTTGAGATTATAGAAAGCGAATACCTGTTTTCTTTCATCCGCCGGTTTGCATATTGCTATTTTTGTTTATGATGAAATTCTTTATTTAAAAACAGTCTAAACAACTTGCATACCTCTAAGTAATGAACTATATTTGCAGAAAATTTTAAAGAAAATGCGTTTATCTGAATTGAATACAGGAGAAAAAGGCGTAATAGTCAAAGTGTTAGGTCACGGAGGCTTTCGTAAGCGTATCGTAGAGATGGGCTTTATAAAAGGCAAAACCGTGGAAGTGATTTTAAACGCCCCCCTGAAAGACCCGATAAAATACAGACTGCTAGATTACGAGATTTCTCTTCGCCGGCAAGAAGCCGAGATGATAGAGGTGGTGAGTGAACAAGAAGCACGTACCACTCAAAGTCCTTATCACGGCTCCATAACAGAAGAAATAACAGTGCCCGAAGCTGAAATGGTGGCATTGGCCAAAGGAAAACGACGTACCATAAATGTGGCACTGGTAGGTAATCCTAATTGCGGAAAAACTTCGCTGTTTAATATTGCATCCGGTGCTCACGAGCACGTAGGAAATTATAGTGGCGTAACTGTGGATGCCAAAGAAGGTTTTTTTGATTTTCAGGGATACCATTTCCGTATTGTGGATTTGCCCGGTACTTATTCTTTGTCAGCCTATACTCCTGAAGAAATATATGTGCGCAAACATATTATTGATGAGACTCCCGATGTGATTATCAACGTGGTAGATGCTTCGAATCTGGAGCGGAATTTTTATCTCACTACTCAGCTTATTGATATGAACGTGAGAATGGTTATCGCTCTGAATATGTATGATGAACTTGAAGCAAGTGGCAACAAACTGGATTATCTCAAGCTGAGCCAGTTGTTTGGCGTACCTATGGTACCCACTGTCTGTCGTAAAGGAGAAGGTGTCGATAAGCTTTTCCATGTGATTATCGGCATCTATGAGGGCAGTGATTTTCTGACTCAAAAGAAGGCGGAAATCCGTACGGAAGTATTGGAGGATTTGCGTGATTGGCATGAAACTTATGTTCCTGATCATAAATTTGGTAGTCACAGTGAAGAAGAACACATTAGGCCGCGTGGTATTTTCCGTCATATTCATATAAATCATGGGCCTGAATTGGAACGCAGTATTCAAGCTGTGAAGAAATTAATCAGTGTCAACGAGCAAATCCGACACAAATATTCTACTCGTTTCCTGGCCATTAAATTGTTGGAAGACGATAAGGATATCGAACTTTTTGTTGAGACACTTCCCAATGGAGGTGAAATTTTAGCTTTGCGTGACAAAGAAGTTCAGCGTATTTATAATGTGATGAATGAAGATAGTGAACAGGCCATTACTGATGCCAAGTATGGTTTCATAACCGGAGCGTTGAAAGAAACATTTACAGACAATCACATGGAAAAGGAGCAGACCACTCGTGTGATTGATAGTATTGTGACTCATCGTATTTGGGGATATCCTATCTTTTTCCTTTTCCTTTATATCATGTTCGAAGGAACATTCGTATTGGGGGATTACCCTATGCAGGGAATTGAATGGTTGGTAGATCAATTGGGAAATCTGATTCGTAATAATATGGCCGAAGGTCCATTGAAGGATATGCTGGTAGACGGTATCATTGGCGGGGTAGGCGGAGTTATCGTATTCTTGCCCAATATTCTTATTCTGTATTTCTTCATATCTGTTATGGAGGATTCAGGATATATGGCACGTGCTGCATTTATTATGGATAAGATTATGCACCGAATGGGATTACACGGAAAGTCGTTCATACCTCTTATCATGGGATTCGGATGCAATGTGCCGGCTATTATGGCATCACGTACCATTGAAGACCGTAAGTGCAGGCTTATTACGATGCTGGTCAATCCGCTGATGTCATGTAGTGCTCGTTTACCTATTTATTTAGTAATGGTAGGAGCTTTTTTCCCAAATCAGGCTAGTTTTGTATTATTGTGCATTTACGCCACAGGAATTATATTGGCGGTTCTCATGGCACGTCTTTTCAGTAAGTTTCTGGTGAAAGGCGATGATGCGCCTTTTGTGATGGAACTCCCTCCTTATCGTATGCCGACAACGAAAAGTATTTTGCGCCATACTTGGGAAAAGGGGGCTCAATATCTGAAGAAAATGGGGGGTATTATTATGATTGCTTCTATCATTATCTGGTTCTTGGGATATTATCCGCAACATGATGCTTATGAAACAGTGGCAGAACAGCAAGAAAACTCATATATTGGTCAGATAGGTAAAGCAGTGGAGCCGGTAATCGAACCTTTGGGATTTGATTGGAAACTTGGCATCGGACTTATTTCCGGAGTCGGGGCAAAAGAACTGGTGGTTAGCACATTGGGAGTTCTTTATACGAATGAAGAGGATGTGGAAAATGTGAATCTTTCCAATCGTATTCCTATCACGCCACTTGCTGCTTTGGCTTATATGCTTTTTGTGCTAATATATTTTCCGTGTATAGCTACTTTGGCTGCTATAAAACAAGAATCGGGCAGTTGGAAATGGGCATTATTTGCTGCGGGCTATACCACGGTTTTAGCGTGGTGCATTGCTTTTGTTGTTTATCAACTGGGAAATTTGATTATTTAGTGAACTCATTTTTATTCTTATTGTTTTTTAAGCATGGAATTACAACAAATCATAGTTTTAGTCATTGTTTTCTTGTGTATGATATGGGCTGGGCTTCGTATCTTTTTGTATTTCAAGAGGATAAAGAATAACGAGAATCCCTGTGAAGGATGTACTTCGGACTGTTCCATTAAGTCCCTTCGCACCAATCAGAAGTGTAATTGCGAAAAAAATGCAGGAAAATGAAGAAAAAAACATCAAAATAGTTGCAGGTTCAAAAAAAAGTCGTACCTTTGCAACCGCAATCGAGAAACAACGGTTGCAAAGAAAAAGGGTTCCTTGGATGAGTGGCTTAGTCAGCGGTCTGCAAAACCGTGTACGGCGGTTCGAATCCGCCAGGAACCTCTAAAGCCAAAGAAGGATTAGAATGAAAATTTCTAATCCTTCTTTGGCTTTTAGGGGCTCAGCCGATTTTTTGGATTGGTAGGTAGTACCTAGGGTCAGTCATTATTCTTGGGGATTTAACATATCAATCAAATACTTGTCCCCTGATGTTGTCTCCTCCGGTTTTCAATCCCTGCATGCGTTTTTAAGTTTCCCAAGCCGTTTCATTAGCCGGACCAAGCGTTTTCGTCCTTTCGGTTATGCCTGTCTGTCCGTCGGATTACTACAGTCTCCGGCAGCGGACTGTATAGTCCGTTGCAGTGGACCGTACAGTCTGCTACAGTGGACTGTACAGTCCATTGCCGCAGACTGTAATAATCTTCCGTTTAAAAGACCTTGACCGACCCCGGGAAACGGCTTATTCTTCCCTTTGCTTGTGATATGACATTTAAATCCCCGAGAATAATAAGTGACCCGAATTTTCTCAAAATATTATGTCCACACACTTTTTTTGACTTGATCCGAAAAAAGTTTCAAAGCCTCAAAAAAAACTATTTTTATTTTGTAATTTCAAAATAATATTCTAAATTTGCACCGCCTTAAAGAAAAAGAGAAAGGCCTGATTAAAAATGGCGGTATCGTCTAGTGGCCTAGGACGCGGCCCTCTCACGGCTGAAACTCGGGTTCGAGTCCCGGTTCCGCTACTAAAAAGCTAATAAGTTAATAACAAACTTATTAGCTTTTTCTTTTTTTAAAACGTCCTTGTCTTTGGGATGTAACGTGCAAAAATGTGCTCTTTGACGCGGGAGCGATACGGTATCATGGCATTTCCATATCTGATAAGCTTTAGGGGTAATCTGAAGATTGGTTTAACTTAAAAGTATTGAGGGGGGCTTTGATAGCTTTCACACAGAATCCTTACGGATAGAAGGTTTCAATATCTGTTATGTGTGAAAGGAGATTATATTGACTTTACCGATGGGTAGAATTCCTTTCATCGACATAATATTACTTTCTCTTAGAAAGCATGTTGTGTCTTTCGGAAAGCATGTTGTTTTTCGCTGCAATACTATAATAGGAACTTTCGAAGTTTTTGATTTAATTTCCCGGGGAGGATAAACGGAACCGGACAGAAGCTTTGTCGGTCCGGTCCTAAGAGGCTGAATAAAAAAATCCGAGCTTTAGGAAAACTCGGATTTTTAAGCTTTTAGAAAAAAGTCTTTCTATGTGGTGTATAATTTCACAAACATAGATGGATGTGGAGGAACTTTTTTTCTTTTTACTTGCAATATTTCTGAATTAAGCTGTCCACTACAGTGTCTCCTAATTCTTTTGCTTTGGCAAAGTTCGTACAAGCTTCTTTGTTATTCTTTTGCTGCACCTGACAGTATCCCAGCATACGATATGCTGCAGCTGCTTTAGGATCGAGGGAAATTGCTTTCTTTAATGCTTCTACAGCTTCATTAAATTGTCCTACACGCAGATGTACAGAACCTTTTTCTATCCACATTTCTACATTTTCAGGAGACATTTCTACGGCTTTGTTGATGTCGTTGATGGCTTGTTGATACATTTTGCATTGAATTTCGGCTTGTTCGCGTTGTAGATAGAAAGCAGCGGTGACACGCCCTCCGATGGCATCGTAAAATTCATCATAGTCAACCACCGCTTCACGATATTTGCCTGTTTGTGCTTTCATCTCGGCGCGTTCGTAAAAATAAGGAGCAGCTTCGGAAGTGTAAGGAGGAGTGAAACGGGCAATGGCACTATCCATAAGAGCAATCACTTCATTCATCTCGGTTCCTTCTATTAACTGCTTTGTTTTGGCGGCCGAATAGAAAGTGGCGGCAGATGCTAAAGGAGTCTGATTTACTTGCTCATAACTCTTATACGCATCTGTATAGTTGCGCATTGCAAATAAAATATCGCCTTCCAATTGAATATAAACCGGTTGTGCATCTGTTGCGATAGCTTCGCGAATGATATTTAATGCTTTGTCGTAACTCCAGTCTCCGTATGCTTTTTTGCCTTCTTCAAGGTTAATGCAATAAGAGTAGATTATCTTAGCCACATTATATTGTCCTTCTGTTTTGTTGCCTGATACGTCCATAGCCTTTTTCAAATCGGCTTCGGCCAATGCATTATGTTCATCATCTCCGATGTTCATGTAGTAGCCGGCACGGCGTGTATACCCTTCGGTGCTGTTGGGGTATGCTTGTAAAAAATCGTTTAGAGTTGCCAGATAGTTTTTGGCATCCATCTGTGATGAAGACATATAAAGATATACCAAGGCCTGGTCTTCTGTTTCGGGTAATGCCTTTGCAATGCCTATTTTATTCAGATTGATGTCATTGGCAGATAAGGGGGAAATACTTAATGATTCGCCGTAAGATGCACCGATGGCATAGCTTTCTTTATCTTCTTCGGATGCACTTTTCTGAATCAGTCCCAGTACTTCGCCATTTGCATTCATAATGGGGCAGCTTACGGTTTTGTCACTTGTGGTCATTGTCAGTGTGTAGTAGTAAGCTTTGTCGGCAATAGTATCTACTTGGGTCACTTTACCGGTTTGGCAGGTAGCCGCTTTTTGTGTGGAGTAGGGGAGCAGATAAACAGTTTCTCCTACTGCGGCAGGTTGTGTGGCTACTTTCAGAGCGGTTATTTTTTTCTCGGTTTCTGTACGGAATTTAATGACATCATACATTGAATTTGCACCGGCAATGCGTGTTACCGGCAGTTCTTTGCCATCGGCGTTGATAATGACGGCACGTTCTGCGTCTTCAAACAAAGAGTAATCAGACAGGGCTGTACCGTTATTATCGATATAAAAACCGTTACCGGTATTTTTAATTTTGTTTTCTTTATCGTAAGTTACGATAGAAAAAACAGCTTTCTTAGCTTTGTCGGCCCATTTGGGAGTGTCTTGGGCATGAACCGATTGGATGGCCATGCAACACATCAGAATCAAAAGTACTTTCTTCATGATATAGTTTTTATTGTTATTCTTCAGTAGTAAAGCCACGCTGTTTCACGGCTTCGTAAATCAGGATACCGGCGGCAACAGATACGTTCAGTGATTCGATTTTGCCCAGCAATGGAATTTTAATCCATTCGTCACACAATGACAAGTGCTCGTAGGGCACACCCGTATCTTCTGCTCCCATAATAATACAAACAGGGTCTTTGTAGTTTGCCTTGGTATAATCATAGTCGCCTTTTTCGGTAGCTGCGACAATCTTGAAACCGCTGTTCTTCAAGAATTTGATGGTTTCGGTCAGGCTTTGTTCACGGCAGACGGGCAGCGTATGCAAGGCTCCCGCAGAAGTCTTCATGGCATCTGCATTGACACTGACACTGTTTTTGGCAGGAATGATAATCGCATCTATTCCGGCACATTCGCAAGTGCGGGCAATGGCACCAAAGTTGCGTACATCGGTAATGCCGTCCAGCATGATGAGCAACGGATTTTTTCCTTGTTCAAAAAGGTAAGGAACAATATCTTCTGTTTTTTGATAAGTAATGGCTGAAATAAAAGCTATGACTCCCTGATGGTTTTTGCGGGTGATGCGGTTGATGCGTTCCACCGGCACGCGTTGCACAGGAATCATCCGTCCCTTCAATTCGGCAAACAATTCTTTGGAGAGTTCGCTTTGTATGTCTCTTTTTACTAATATCTTGTCTATCTCTTTTCCGGCTTGAATGGCCTCGATAACGGCACGTACACCGAAAATCATTTCATTTTTCTCTGTCATATTCTTTATTTATATCCTAATAAAACTTTTGCATTGTTCAGTGCGGCATCCGTCAAGGTAGCTCCACTCAACATATTTGCTATTTCTTTCACTCGTTCTTCGTTGGTCAGCCGGCGTATGTGGCTGTTGGTTCCTGTATCGGTATCTTCTTTATATACCTTGTAATGTGTGATGCCTTTGGCGGCTATTTGCGGTAGATGGGTAATGCTGATTACCTGTCGGTTTTGATTTCCCATTTTTTCCATGATGAGTGCCATCTTTTCGGCGATGGAGCCCGATACTCCGGTATCTATTTCATCGAAGATGATGGTGGGGAGTTTCACGGCTCCCGCTATCATGGCTTTCAGGGATAGCATGACACGTGCGATTTCACCGCCCGAAGCAACAGAGGCTACATTCTGCAATGTCCCGTTTTTATTGGCCGAGAAAAGGAAAGTAACACAGTCCATTCCTTTGGGATCCGGTTCTTTTCGGGGAGTAAGCTCTACCATGAAACGAACGTTGGGCATGCCCAAAGGGACCAGCAGTGATTGCATTTGTTTTTCAATGTCTTTGCCGGCCTGTACACGCAGTCCGGTCAGGACTTTGGCTTGTTCCAGTACTTTGTTGTACAAGGTGTCCTTTTGCGCAGTCAGCTGCGCAATGCGGTCATCAAATGAAGTAATGGCGTTGAGTTGTTCCCGATAATCGTTTGTCAGGGCGATTAACTCTTCGATGGTCTGCATACGATGTTTTTGCTGCAAAGAATAAATAAGATTCAGCCTTTCGTTCACAAAGTCGAGCCGGTTGGGGTTGAATTCTATTTCTTCCTGTGCACCGGCGATGTCGTGCGACAGGTCTTTCAGTTCTATATAGCAGCTGTCCAGCCTGTTTATCCATTCTTGTGCCGGAGCATATACTTTGGCAATGTTTTGCAAGGTCTGCATGCACTCTTTGGTGGCAGAAAGAAGGCTTCCTTCATCTGAGGACATGATTTGGTCTACCTTATACAAGCCTGCTTTTATATCTTCGGCATGGCTTAATGTCTCAGCTTCCTGTTCCAGTTCCGCTTGTTCTCCTTCCCGTAATTCCGCTTCATTCAGTTGCTCCAATTGGAAACGGATATAATCTTCATTCTGACGGCTTTTTTCAGCCTGAGCGATAAAGTCTGCCAATTGCTTGCAGATACTTTTATACTTTGCATACAGGCTTTTGTAGGAGAGGAGTTCTTGTTCGTCATGTGCCAGTATGTCGAGTACATTCATTTGAAACTCTTCGTGGTTCAGCAGTAAGTTTTGGTGCTGGCTGTGCACGTCTATCAATTTCTCTCCCAGTTCTTTCATTTGTACCAGTGAGGCAGGGGTATCGTTGATAAAGGCGCGGCTCTTCCCCGAAGCATAAAGTTCGCGGCGTATGATGCATTCTTCGGGGTCATACTCCATGTCGTTTTCAACAAAGAAAGGCTCCATTTGATAAGTCGAAATATTGAAACGGGCTTCTACGATACATTTATTGGCACCTTTCTTGATTGCTTTGATATCAGCCCTTTGTCCGAGCAGCAAGCCGATGGCGCCCAAAATGATAGATTTACCTGCGCCTGTCTCTCCGGTGATGACCGAAAAACCGGGGGTAAAACTGATATCGAGCGTATCAATTAATGCATAATTTTGTATATAGATAGATTGCAGCATATTCTTTTTTTAATTCCTTACCAGTTTATCTATAATGTCACACGCCACTTCCCGCTTGCTTTTCAGGGGATAGTCAGTGTATCCTTGGCGGTCGATGATCGTTATTTTGTTCGTGTCACAACGAAAACCGGCACCCTTGTCATTCAGTGAATTGAGCACAATGAAATCAAAGTTCTTGCGTTCCAGCTTTCCTTGTGCGTTCTGCCGTTCGTCGTTTGTTTCCAGTGCGAAACCCACCAGCTTTTGGCCCGGCTTTTTTTGTTTTCCCAGCGAAGCGGCGATGTCTTGTGTCGGTTTCAGTTGTAATACCAAATCGTCTTTTTCTCTCTTAATCTTATGGTCGGCCACACTTTCCGGCGTGAAGTCGGCCACGGCAGCGCATAAAATGCCTGCATCGGCATCGGTAAATTCACGGCTGGCAGCTTCATACATTTCTCCGGCACTTTCCACATCAATGCGGCGGATGTGCGGATGCTGTGTTTTCAGTGTGACAGGACCGCTTATCAAGGTTACATGGGCGCCTCGTGAGGCGCATTCCTCTGCCAGCGCAAATCCCATTTTTCCCGAAGAATAATTGCCAATGAATCGCACCGGGTCTATTTTTTCATAAGTGGGACCGGCTGTGATAATGATTTTCCTGCCCGCCAGATCCTGTTGCTGTTCAAAGAACTTTTCCAGTTCTTCTATGATTTTTTCCGGTTCTTCCATTCGTCCTTTGCCTACCAAATGGCTTGCCAATTCTCCTTCTCCCGGTTCTATGATATGATTTCCATACGAGCGCAATGTCTCCAGATTTCGTTGGGTGGAAGGATGTGCAAACATATCCAAGTCCATGGCCGGAGCCACAAAGACAGGTGCTTTCATTGACAGGTAAGTCGTAATCAGCATATTGTCGGCTATTCCGTTTGCCATCTTTCCGATGGTGGATGCTGTTGCCGGAGCTATCACCATGGCGTCAGCCCATAAGCCTAAGTCCACATGGCTGTTCCAGGTGCCGTCCCGTTGTGCAAAGAATTCACTGATGACGGGTTTGCTTGTCAGTGCCGACAAAGTGATGGGAGTGATGAACTCTTTTCCTGCCGGTGTAATGACTACTTGCACTTCCGCTCCTTTTTTGATAAGTCCTCGAATGAGTATAGCCGCTTTATAGGCGGCTATACTTCCGGTTATACCTAATACGATTTTCTTTCCTTTCATGCTCATTTAGTAGTCAGTCCTGATTCGCGTAGTCTGATTTTAGTCAATACGTTTTTGGTGTTCAGCGTAAAGTCACCGTTTAAAATCCAGCTATAATAGCCGGGGTCTTTTTGCAGCACTTCGCTGACCGACATTCCTTTGTATTTGCCAAAGTTAAATACTTCCACGCCCTTTTCGTCATATACGATGCGGCCGGCAAAGTCTACATTTTTGTTGAAACTGGAGTATTCAGCCAAAAATGCCATATCATTCTGTAATTCTTCGGGATAACGGTCTAATTGTGCTTTCAGTACTTCATATGTAGCACGGGTGTCGGCCTCTGCAGTATGAGCGTCTTCCAGGTTTTTTTGGCAATAAAACTTATAAGCAGCCGATAAAGTCCGTTGTTCCAGTTTGTGATAAATTACCTGCACATCAATAAATTTGCGTTTCATCATATCAATATCCACTCCGGCGCGAAGAAATTCTTCTGCCAAAACAGGTATATCGAAGCGGTTGGAGTTGAACCCGGCCAAATCGCATCCTTCGATATCGCGTGCAATGTCTTTAGCTACTCCCTTGAAAGTAGGACAGTCGGCCACATCCTTATCATAGATACCATGAATGGCCGAAGACTGTTCAGGGATATGCATTTCTGGGTTGATGCGCATGGTCTTGGTCTCTTCATTGCCGTTTGGATACACTTTCAGATAGCAAATTTCTACTATTCTGTCGGTGTTTATATTAGTACCTGTTGTCTCTAAATCAAAGAAGACAATCGGGTTCTTCAAATTCAATTTCATTCTGTTTCGAGTTGTAATTTATTATATTTAGTCATTCAGCATCATAGGCATCAGCAGCATCAGCACGTCTTCCTTCTCTTCCTGTTCGGCAGGAACAATGACACCTGCGCGTGATGGGTCTGCCAATTCTACAATTACCTCTTGGGCAGTCAGGTTATTCAGGATATCTATCAGGAAAGTCGATTTGAAACCGATGCTCATGGCATTGCCTGCATATTGGCAAATCAGTGTTTCTTCTGCTGAGGTTGAGAAGTCGATATCCTGTGCCGAAATCTGTATCTGGTTTTCGCTGAGGCGCAATTTAATCAAACTACTTGCCTGCGAAGAGAAAACAGAAACGCGGCGCAAAGCGCTGATAAGCATCTGCCGGTCGATAGTCACTTTATGCGGATTATCTTGCGGAATGACAGAATTGTAGTTCGGATAGCGCCCTTCAATCAGACGACATACCATTCTGTAGTTCTCCAGAGTAAATATAGCATTGCGGTCATCGAAGTCGATTTGTACATCTCCCTGTTCTTTGGGCAGGAGGTTCTTCAGCAAAGTTGCCGGTTTCTTGGGCAGGATAAATGCGGCCTTTTCATCGCCGTGAGCCACAAAAGTCTTGTTACGTACCAACTTATGGCCATCAGAAGCTACGAAGGTGATATCTTCGGTAGTGATATCAAAATAAATACCATTCATCACCGGGCGAAGCTCATCGTCGGCTGTTGCAAACAGAGCTCGGTTGATGCCTCCCAACATTACAGGTGCTCCTATAGTCACATGGACAGCATTGGCGCCCAGTGCAGGAGCCTGAGGATATTCATCTGCATTTTGTCCCATGAGACTGTATTTACCGTTTTGATATTGTACGGTGATTTCCAGGTTATTTGTATTCACTTCGAATGTCAGTGGCTGTTCCGGAATTTCTTTCAGGGCTTCGAGTATGGTTTTGGAAGAAACAGCAAAGCGTCCGTCACCGTCATTCTCAATCACTTCCAAAGAGGTGGACAGGGTTGTTTCACTGTCGGATGCAGTTAAGAACAGTGTCCCATCCGTCAGCTCCATCAGGAAACAATCAAGGATGGGCAGCGAGTTCTTAGAATTGATAACGCGGCTAATAGCCTGTAAATGACTGAATAATCCAGTACTTGAAACGATGAACTTCATAGTTTTATATTATTATATTTATATTCTATATATAGGTCTCATTTAACTGCCAAAGTTACGAAAAGATTATGGTTTGCACGCAAAAAATAGCGAAAAAATTAGTTTACTCGCCGGGAAAAGCGTAATTTCGTGCCGAAAATTAAATTTTATCATAATGGAATTAGCAGGAAAAGTTATAGCGGTTCTCGAACCGAGAAGCGGAGTCTCAAAAACTGGAAATGAATGGAAAGTGCAGGAATATGTGATTGAGACACACGATCAGTATCCGCGTAAAATGTGTTTTGATGTATTTGGTGCAGACAAAATAGCGCAGTTTAATATTCAGGTGGGTGAAGAATTGAATGTATATTTCGATGTTGATGCACGTGAGTGGAACGGGCGTTGGTTCAACAGTATTCGTGCTTGGAAAGTGGATCGTGTGAGTGCTCAGGCTCCTGTAGCACCTGATGCTCCGTTCCCGCCGATGAATGCAGCCCCGGCAGCTCCGGTAGATTTTGCTTCAACAGACGAGAAAGACGATTTACCATTCTAAATTCTACTAAAATATTAATATACAAATCCGGTTGATCCTTGATGAATTGACCGGATTTTTTATTGTATAATGTTAATGGAGTTTTTATTGGGGATATGATTTTACGAATTTGGAGGTAATAAGTGCTACGGACTAGCACCGAATGTCTAAATCTAATCAAGGTTATATGTATTTTTTTAGCTTTATATTGGAAGGAAGATTGTTTTCGATTATGGATTGTGGGTATGGCTGTTATTTGTAGGAAAAATGTATAGAAAATTAGTATGTATATATCGTTGTTCAAAAAACTATTTGCAAAATAATAGAAAGGTTTGTGTTGGTATTATTATAGATAAATAAAAAGACCACGTGCTCTGCAGGAGGTGCACGCAGTCTTTTTATAGTGTATATGAAACTATGATTTGTTTATGAGTTCATGCTCATTAGGAATTCTTCATTGTCACGCGTATTTTCCAAACGGCTTTTTACAAAATCCATAGCTTCGATAGGATTCATATCTGCCAGATATTTACGCAGAATCCACATGCGGTCGAGTGTAGTCTTATCAAGCAATAAGTCATCACGGCGGGTGCTGGATGCAACGATATTGACAGCAGGGAAGATACGTTTGTTGCTAAGGTTGCGGTCGAGTTGCAACTCCATGTTACCTGTACCCTTGAATTCTTCGAAGATTACTTCATCCATCTTAGAACCGGTATCAATCAATGCGGTAGCGATAATGGTAAGTGAACCGCCGCCTTCGATGTTGCGTGCTGCTCCGAAGAAACGTTTGGGTTTATGCAATGCATTGGCATCTACACCACCCGACAATACTTTACCCGAAGCGGGGGAAACAGTATTGTATGCACGAGCCAATCGGGTGATGGAGTCTAGGAATATCACGACATCGTGACCACATTCTACCATGCGTTTTGCTTTTTCGAGCACGATACCTGCAATCTTGACGTGACGTTCTGCCGGTTCATCAAATGTAGAAGCGATAACTTCGGCATTGACACTGCGGGCCATGTCAGTTACTTCTTCAGGACGTTCGTCAATGAGCAGCATAATCATGTAGACCTCGGGGTGATTGGCAGCGATGGCATTGGCAATATCTTTCATCAAGATGGTCTTACCGGTTTTAGGTTGAGCCACAATCAGTGCACGTTGTCCTTTGCCGATGGGGGCGAACATATCTACCACACGGGCAGAAAGGTTATCACTGTAACCACCTTTGCAAAGTTTGAACTTTTCGTCGGGGAACAGCGGAGTGAGGTGGTCGAATGGAACGCGATCGCGCACTAGCCCGGGGTCTAGACCATTGATTTTTTCTACTTTCACCAGCGGGAAGTATTTTTCTCCTTCTTTGGGTGGACGGATAGAGCCTTCGACTACATCGCCTGTCTTCAGACCAAATAGTTTGATTTGTGACTGTGATACATAAATATCATCTGGCGAAGAAAGGTAGTTGTAATCTGATGAACGAAGGAAACCATAACCGTCAGGCATGATTTCTAAAACACCGGTTCCTGTCAGAATACCTTCAAATTCGTAAGGCTTTTCTACCGGCTTACGCTCGGAAGCCGATTGTTGGGGTTGCTGTGGAGATTCCAGACCTTCTGCGTTGTTATTGTTGGTCGGACGCTGGTTGTTATAATTATTATTGTTGCGTTGATTGGGGTTGTTGTATCTCGGGTTTTGTTCGCGTGGTTGGCGAGGCTGGAATTTAGAAGCTGGAGTGACAGTGGGAACAGGTGCCTCATTTTTGGTTGCTTCAAACTTTCCAAGTAATTCAGTAGGAAGTTCAATCTTTTCCGAAGGGAGATCTTCAATTGGAATGAAGTCGTCTGTATCGCTATCGAAATCCAATTCGGGAAGAATTACCTCTTTTTCTTTCGGAGTATTGGTTGCCGAAACTTTTTGAGGAGTAGTGTTATTGGTTTCTTCTGCTGTTGTAGCAGGTTGTTCTTCTGTCTTGGCAGCAGTTTTATTCTTCGTACCCGGCTTGCGGCCTCTTTTCTTCGGCTCAGACTTTTCAACTGCTTCTGTTACTGCTTTTTCTTGGATGGGTTGAGCTGTCTCAACTGTGGGAACTACTTCTTTTTCAGCCTCTTCTGCGATGTGTGCAGCCGTTGTTGGAGTAGCTGCTTCTAGCTTTTGTGCTTTATCTTTGGTGGCAGTATATACCTTGTCACCTTCTTTTTTAACACTGATACGTGATCTCTTTTTAGGCTGGTTTTCTTTGCGGTCTTCATTTACTTTGGCCGCTGCTACTTTTTTGGTTGCTCCGACTATTGCTTGCTCGTCCAGAATCTTATAAACGAGTTCTTCTTTTTTCAGAGACTCTGTTTTAGTGATACCCAACTCTTTGGCGATTGATTGTAATTCTGACAAGTCTTTGTCGTTTAATTGAATGATGTTATACATATAGTATATGTTATTAGTAAAATATTTTTTTATTGTGTAATCAAAGAACGCAATCGGCACATGAAATGTCTTGAGATCGCAGTTCATAATTTATGATTACGGGATTTAATATGTTATAGATATTATATCGGAACGTAAACGAAACTTGCCAGATTGGCAAATTCTGCGTTTACTGATGCAAATGTAGCTGTTTTTTTTGAAAAACTCTTCAAATAGGAGAAAAAAATACCATATTTTTAAAATTAATAAAAAAAGACGCTTCAAAATATCGGCCTATGTTTCTCTCGGTACCGATGTTAAATGAACGTAAAAAAAAGTCAGATTGTTTAGGCATATCTGTGTTTTATAGCGGAAAAAGTGCTAATTTAGCCCATGAAAATTTGATTTTTATTATTAAAACATTGAATAAACATGAAAAAAGTGATTTTTACAGAAAAGGCTCCTGCAGCTATAGGACCTTATAGTCAGGCGATTGAGGCAAATGGTATGGTATTTCTCTCAGGTCAGTTGCCTGTAGATCCTGCTACCGGTGAATTTGTTCCGGGAGGAGTTGCCGAACAGACTGCTCAGGCTTTTGAAAATATCAAGCATGTATTGGCAGCAGCCGGTTTGACTACTGCAAATATTGTAAAGACTACTGTTTTTTTAGCGGATATGTCCTTATTTGCAGAAATGAATGCTGTTTATGCCAAGTATTTTGAAGGTGATTTTCCTGCCCGTTCTGCAATAGCAGTTAAGGCATTGCCGAAAGGTGCATTGGTGGAAATCGAAAGCATCGCTGCAAAATAACAGCTGTTATTTTGTCTATTGTAGGGGAGGAATATATCCGACCCTATAGTGAATATAAGTTTTAGTCTGGTGACGGTTATAGACTTCGGTTTCATGTCGGGTAAATGGATTAATGAACATGAGGAAAGTAAATTTGAAACAACTCGATAGATGGCAGTGGTCAACTATTGTGCTATCTATCATTTTGGTGATGGCATTTTCTGTATTTGTTTATCGCTATGAACCGTTTCGGAGTGGTTTCGAAATAACAGATCAATTAGGGGGGAATGTGTTTCCGGCTACTATACTTTCTACAGCTACTACGGATGGAGACTTGATTGTTCCTGCCGATTCCGATTATATTGGTAATCCGAAATCAGGTATTGCTATTCGTATAAAAAACAGCTATGCCAATAGTAAATTGCGTATTGAAGTGGCTGAAACTCCTTTCTTTTCTGAATCTGTTTCCGAATTTATTTTGCCTAAGCCCGGTAAGGAATATCTTGTTTTCCCCGACATCATTTGGAACTATCAAGCTTTGCGTGACAATAATCAGGCAGTGCCCGTTAGTATATCTGTCAAGGCGGAACTTAACAGAAAAAAAATGCCTCAGCGATTGAAAACCATTTCTATGCGGAGTATCAATGAGTGTCCGCTTGGTTATGTAGACGATAAAATGAAATTTCACGATACAGGTGAGTTTTTTGCCGCTTATGTGAACGAGGAACATCCGCAGATAGACAAACTTTTGCGTGAAGCATTGGACACGCGCTTAGTCAATCGTTTCCTGGGGTATCAGGGAGATACAAGTCAATCCGAAAATGTGGATAAGCAAGTTTATGCTTTATGGAATGTATTGCAAAAACGTAACTTTAAATATAGTTCCACAACCAATAGCAGTTTGTCGTCGAATGTGGTTTATACTCAGCGTGTGCGTACGTTGGATGATGCATTGGAGTCTTCGCAGATAAACTGTGTAGATGGGAGCGTGTTGCTCGCCTCATTGCTCAAGGCGATAAATATCAATCCTATATTGGTACGTATCCCCGGGCACATGTTTGTGGGTTATTACACAGACAAGACTCACACCGATATGAATTTTCTGGAGACAACAATGATTGGAGATGTGAATTTGGACGATTTCTTTCCTGATGAAAAATTGGATTCTACCATGGTGGGGAAATCGCAGAATCAAATGTCGAAACTTACTTTTGAGAAATCAAAAGAATATGCCAATAAGAAATATAGAGAAAACGAATCGCTTATCCATTCGGGAAAAGTGAATTATATGTTTCTGGAGATAGACAAGAAGACGCGTGCGCAAGTACAACCTATTGGTAAGTAAGTTTGTTATAAAAGGTATGGAATTAGTTTATATTTATCATAGCGGATTTGCCCTGTTGGGCGATGGGTATACTGTTATCATGGATTATTACCGTGACACAGAAGACAAACAGGCGGAAGCTGCTTTGCGCAGGTTGATGAATGAACAGCCTGAAGAACCGGTGGCGGCACCTGAACAGGGAAAGGTGCATGATGAACTTTTGCACCGCCCCGGAAAGTTATATGTGCTGGCCAGCCATTTTCATCCAGATCATTTCAATAAGGAAGTATTGGACTGGAAAACACAGCGACCAGACATTATCTATATCTTTTCGAAGGATATTCTGAAACACAGAAGAGCGCAGAAAGAAGACGCCGTCTGGTTGAAAAAAGGAGAGGAATATGCTGATGAAACCTTATCGGTCAGGGCATTCGGATCTACGGATGTAGGAGTATCTTTTCTGATAGAAGTAGAGAACAAGAAATTTTTCCATGCCGGCGATTTGAATAACTGGCATTGGATGGAAGAAAGTACGGAACAGGAATGGAAGGGATATGAAAAGAATTTCCTTCATGAAGTGGATAACCTGTATGATTATACGCATGAACTGGATGTAGCAATGTTTCCTGTAGATCCGCGTTTGGGACGTGAATATATGAGAGGTCCCGAACAGTTTGTGAAGAGAATAAAAACAAATATTTTTGTACCGATGCATTTCGCGCCCGACTATGGGAAAGCAAATGCTTTCCGTGTTTTGGCAGAAGCCTATGGAACACATTTTATAGAAATAAAATATCCCGGACAGATTATAAAAATTTAAAGAAGTATGAAAGTAAAAGGAAGATTTGATCATTTTAATATTGATGTAACGAATTTGGAACAGAGTATTCGATTCTACGAAACTGCATTGGGGCTGCATGAAGCCAATCGAAAAGTAGCTGCTGATGGTTCTTTTATTTTAGTATATATGGCTGATGATCATAGTAACTTCTTGCTGGAACTGACTTGGTTACGTGATCATCCGCAGCCTTATGAATTGGGCGAAAATGAAAGCCATCTTTGTCTGCGTGTAGAAGGAGATTATGACGAAGTGCGTAAATTCCATAAAGAAATGGGATGTGTATGTTATGAAAATACAGAGATGGGGCTATACTTCATTAATGATCCGGATGATTATTGGATTGAAGTATTACCGGTGAAATAAATAAATATAAAAAATAGGAACTATGAAATACATTGCTCCCGGTGGCTGGTTCTCGCTGGAATATCCTGCGGGTTGGCGTGAGTTTGAAGATACAGAAGAGAGTTTTTTATTTTATGACCCCGACAAATGGAGTGGAAATTTCCGTATCTCGGCTTATAGAGGTGCTGACACAAACTATGGAAAAGAATGTGTCAGTTATGAATTGAAAGAAAATCCGGCTGCTGAATTGACCCTGATAAGAGGTGTGCAATCGGCTTACAGTGTGGATAGCTTTCAGGAAGAAGGCATTTGGTACACCTCTCATTTTTGGGTTATTGATTGTCGTGATATATGCGTGGAATGTTCTTTTACGGTAGCTAAGGGTGGTGATAAAACTGTTGCCGAGAATATTATCGCCAGCATAGAAATACGCCGTGAAAATAAGGCTTATCCTAAAGAGATTATTCCTATTCGAGTGCTTGAGATAGGCGAGGTGAATAGTGCTTATGAATGGGCCTCAAGTACGATAAAGAAACAGCTTACAAAAGACTTCTCTTCGCAGGAAGAGGATATCGAAAAGATTCAGGAAGTAATGGATAGCGGGCGTTTCCAACCTCAACAGCGTATGGCTTGGGAGAACTTCGGTGTGGCTTTTGGCACAATTCTGGTTAATGAGATGGAAGGGATGGAATGGGTGACAGTGATAGACGGAAAGGAAGAATATCCGGCTTTGCAGTTTATGAATTCCGATATGCTGATTGATCCTGCCGCCATAGTATGGAATAAAGCGAAGAAAAACCTTCCTTGTGACCTGAAGGCTGAATTTAAGAAAATTAAGCGCGAAGCGGAAGCTGTGTTGGATGATATTAATTAAAAAAGAGAATGGTTCCATATTTACAGATAGACGGACTTACAAAATCGTTTGGTGATTTGGTTTTATTTAATCAAATTTCTTTGGGGGTAGCCGAAGGACAACGTATCGGTTTGATAGCCAAGAACGGTAGCGGTAAGACTACATTATTGAATATTATAGCCGGAAAAGAAGGTTATGATGAAGGCAGCATTGTGTTTCGTCGTGATTTGTGTGTAGGCTACTTGGAGCAAGATCCTCACTATCCCGAAGAACTGACTGTGCTTGAAGCGTGTTTCCATCACGGTAATACTACCGTGCAACTTATTAAGGAATATGAAAGGTGTATGGAAACCGAAGGTAATCCGGGAATGGAGGACCTGCTGGCACGCATGGAACATGAAAAAGCCTGGGATTATGAACGAAAGGCAAAACAGATTCTTTCGCAACTTAAAATCCGTGATTTCAATCAGCAGGTGAAGCATCTCTCGGGAGGACAGCTCAAACGTGTTGCTTTGGCGAATGTGCTTATCACGGAGCCTGATTTCCTGATTTTGGATGAGCCTACCAATCACCTCGACCTTGATATGACGGAGTGGTTGGAAGATTATTTGAGACGTGGCAATATCAGTCTTTTGATGGTGACTCACGATCGCTATTTCCTTGATCGTGTCTGCTCTGAAATTATCGAAATAGACAATAAGCAGGTTTACTCTTATAAAGGTAATTACAGTTATTATTTAGAAAAACGCCAAGAACGCATAGAGGCGACAAATGCCGAAATAGCCCGTGCCAATAATTTATATCGTACGGAATTGGAATGGATGCGCCGTATGCCACAGGCACGCGGACATAAAGCGCGTTATCGTGAGGAGGCTTTTTATGAGCTGGAAAAGGTGGCAAAACAACGTTTCAATGACGGTAATGTGAAGCTGGAAATGAAGGCGTCATATATCGGCTCGAAAATTTTTGAAGCAGACCATCTTTACAAGAGTTTCGGTGACTTGAAGATTTTGGACGATTTCTCTTATATCTTTGCCCGATACGAGAAGATGGGAATTGTGGGAAACAACGGTACGGGAAAATCCACCTTTATCAAGATTCTGATGGGCGAGCAGAAGCCGGACAGCGGTACGATAGATATTGGCGAGACGGTGCGTTTCGGATATTATTCGCAGGATGGCTTACGGTTTGATGAACAGATGAAAGTGATAGATGTGGTGCAGGATATTGCCGAAGTAATTGAACTGGGCAATGGTAAGCGCCTTACAGCTTCGCAGTTTCTTCAGCATTTTCTTTTTACACCTGAAACGCAGCACAGTTATGTGTATAAGTTGAGTGGGGGAGAGCGGCGCCGGCTTTATCTCTGTACGGTGTTAATGCGTAATCCAAACTTTTTGGTACTGGACGAACCAACCAATGATTTGGATATTATTACTTTACAGGTGTTGGAAGAATATCTTCAGAACTTTAAGGGTTGTGTGATTGTGGTGAGTCATGACCGTTACTTTATGGATAAGGTGGTAGACCACTTATTGGTATTCAAAGGACAAGGTGATATTCGTGATTTTCCCGGCAACTATTCTGATTATAGAGATTGGCGCGAAGTGAAAGAGCAACGTGAGAAGGAAGCCGAGAAGCCGAAAGAGGAGAAAACGGCACGTGTACGGTTGAATGATAAACGCCGTATGACTTTCAAGGAAAGGAAGGAGTACGAGCGGTTGGAAAAGGAAATAGGAGAACTGGAACAGGAGAAAGCAGATATAGAATCTGCCCTTTGTAGTGGAACTTTGAGTGTAGAAGAGCTGACCGAGAAATCGAAGCGATTACCGGAACTGAATGATTTGATTGATGAAAAATCAATGCGTTGGTTGGAACTGAGTGAAATAGAAGGGTAATGAGGTATTGTTTAGTTTGTAGGGGCAGGGTTTGCCTGCCCCTACAGCTGACGATGGGATAGACCGGTTTGGTTTTGACACACTCCTACAGTTTATGATATAAGTGTAAGGAACTGTTGTAACTGTCTGCCTGAATATATCTTATACTTATTTTTTATCCTCTTTCCCATACTTACTGGGACTTACATTGAAGTGCTTTTTAAATACCTCTCTGAAATATTTGCTGTCGCAAAATCCTGTCATTTCTGCTACTTCTGTAATTGAGTACTTTTTTTTCTGCAACAATTGTGCAGCCGTATTCAGACGGAAGTCTCTGATATAATCGGCGGGAGACTGTCCTGTCAATGCTTTCAGTTTGTTATAGAAACTAGTGCGGCTCATGTTATGTAATGAGCATAAAGAGTCTACGGTAAAATCTGTATTATCAATATTATTTTTTATATTGTTTTTTACGTCGGTTATGAACTTCCAGTCCAGTGTGTTGGCTTCAGCAGGCAACAATCCCGGCTTTTCTGAATCCATTTTAGTGGCCATCGCATATCTTTGCCGTAATAAATCTCTGTTGGACAGTATATTGGATATTCTTGCCTTTAGCATTTTGATGCTGAATGGTTTGGTGATATAACCATCTGCACCGGTTGCCAATCCATTTAGAATATTCTTCTCATCGTTTAACGCAGTGAGTAATACGATAGGAATATGTGATGTTTCAATATTTGTTTTAATAGCTGTACATAGTTCATCTCCGCGCATTTCGGGCATCATAATGTCAGAGAGGATCAAGTCAGGCCAAAATTCTTTAACGATAATCAATGCTTCTTTTCCGTTGCTGCAAGCTTGTATGGTATAAGCTCCTGCAAGTGATGTGGCGAGATAACTGCGCAATTCATCATTGTCTTCTACGATGAGAATGCGTTGTAATAATGCGGCTTCAATCATTTCCTGTAGCTTTTCGGGCGTTTCTGTAACTTTCGCTTGTTCGACAACTTCTTTGGCCGGCAGTTCTTGATTCGGCTCTACGATGCTGTAATGACGCAGATGCTCATAACCTTTATAGAAAATAAGTCTGATGTCTGTTCCCTCATGTTCGGTACTGTCGATATTGATTTTTCCTCCATGAAGCTTTACCAATTTCCATACCAACATTAGTCCGATTCCGCTACCGGTTATTTTAGAATTGATGGCATTGCTGCCACGGAAGTGCAGTTTGAATATTTTCTTTTTTTCTTTGGCAGGAATGCCAATTCCTGTATCAGATACCTTGACTTTCCAAGAGTCTTTGGTCTCGGTGACGCAGACGTTTACGTGACCATAATCAGGAGTGTATTTCAAGGCATTGGATATGATATTCTTTAAGATGGAGTCCATCTTTTCTTTGTCAAACCATACTTTTGTTTCCTTGAAATTACTTTCGTAAGTAAAATCTATATTCTTTGTGGCTGAATAAGAATGAAAACCATTGCATAGGTTTTGCATATAAGTATTCAGCTCAAATTCAGCTATGTATAGCTTAGGGGAATAGACTTCGGTATGTTCGAAGTTGATAAGATTGGTGGTCAAACGTAACAAAGCGTCCACATTTTTCAGAGCAGTTTTCATACAGTTGAGTCCGCTTGCCGTCAACTGTGCTTTTTCACTCAACTCTTCTAATGGAGCTTTGATCAGGGTTAGCGGCGTGCGCAAGTCATGTGCGGTATTGATGAAAAATTGAGTTTTTTCATCGGAAATCTTTTTCTGTTTTTTAAAATAGATAATTCTGGTAATGATAAAAAGCAAGAGTATCCCTAGCACTATATAGCATAATATAGCCCAAAAACTGAGCCATGCCGGATGTGCGATTATGACATCGATGGTGCGTTCTTCGAATATGACATTCTGTTCCTCTTTGGACACAGCACGAATATACAGTTTGTATTTTCCGGGTTTCAGATTGGCGAAATGGATTATGTTTTCTGCTCTCGGGGGACTCCAGGTAGTATAAAAGCCTTCCAGTTTCCAGCTGTAAAGCACATTGGATGGAAAGTCGTAGTTGATGGTCGATACTTTTAGTGAGAAAGTATTTTGATTGTGAGACAGTTTCAATACTTTTATATCATCGATATCTTCCGTCAATGGAGAATTTTCTTCACCGGAGAATACAGGCTGATAGGATAGTCGGAAATCACTTAGAATAATTTTGGAAAATTGATAATGAGGAAATTTAATATCCTTGGGAAACTCGATGGCACCGTCTATGCTGCCGAATATAAATCCTTTATCTTTGAGTAATACACCGGCAGAAGCATTGAAGTTGGCAGACATAAGCCCTTGCTCTTTAGTCCAGTTATAGAATAATTTATCTTTGCTGGAAAAGCAGGTGATACCGTTTTCTGTACTCATTATGATATTTCCGTTCACTTCGGGCAGTATGGTAAAGATGCTGTTGGTGAGTAGTGCACAATTATCTGTGTGGAATTGTTTGAAGGTATTTTTGCCGGGGTTATAAATTATTAGACCGGAACCACTGGTACCGACGTACAATAATCCGTTGGGAGCTTGATAAAGAGTATTGATGTAAGTAGACTCTCCGGGAATCTCTATATATTTATATTGGCTTGTGTTCTTATTTAGCAGATACAAACCGGTAGCAGTGCCAATCCACATGTGGTCACTGTCTTTTTCTCTGATAGATGTAATTGAATTTACCCCGGGGTATAATTTTACCTTATTATTTTTTAAGTCAAAGCATTTTAGATTGTAATATCCTCCGGACCAGATATTTCCTTCGGAATCTTTTATCATATCTCGGATGTATTTGTCAGGGCGCATATTGATGGGCGTCAGCAATGAAGGAGAGAAGTACTCCACAGAAAGTGCTTTCTTGTTAATTTTGTAAATACCGGAAGTATATCCACCTGCCCAAATAATTCCGGGAGTAACTTCGCACAAAGCAATGAATATATGGTTCTTATCTTTGAGTTGTTTGTCAAAAGAACTCAGGAACGAATGCCATTGACGTGTTTTAGTATTGTAAAGACTGATACCGTTGCCGGTACCAAACCATAAGTCTCCTTCGCTATCTTCGATGATGGTATGCACATGATCATTAATCAGAGATTGCTTGTTGCCGATGGAATGTTTTATCCAGTGGTAGTTTTGATATCGGTTGTCGACTATGGTGATTCCCGTAGGATAATTGGCAAGCCATATTCTCTTTTCCTCATCCACATAGATATCATTGATGATATTTCCCATCATCTCGTTATTGCTTTCGTAGTTGGTGGTGAGATAAGGATGTATCACGCCACTGTTAGCCTGAATTTTGTAAATCCCCATACCTTCGGTAGCAATTAAAAGTTCATTCTCGTTCAGGGCACTGATTTGGGTAATATTGACATCGCTTAAATCTGTTTCGGAATGAAGAATTTGGCGCGTGGGCAAATCATAGGCAAAGATGCCCTTTTCGAATGTTCCGATAAACAGTCGTTTCAATACTCTGTGATAATAGAGTTCGCTGATTTGCCCTTTGATTTCATCCAATGGAGGAATGGGAATTGGCTGTAACTCATTGTCATTTATACAGCAATAGCGTATTCCCTTTTCTGTCGCAATAAAGAAATGGGAGTTGTCTGATTGTACCATAGAGGTAATGTTGCTGCTCAGTGGGTTGTAAATACGTGAAATTTGATCACTCTGCGTATTATATAGTATAATCGAATCTTTGTCGCACAGCCATATATTGCCTCGATTGTCTAAATAGCTGTATGAAATAGACAAGGATAAGTTGGCAGGTTTATAGGTGGGTATAAATCTGTCAAACTGATGATGATATTCAAATATTTTTCCGGTTTTACCTACAATCCATAAGTTTTCTTTCTCTCGAAACAGCCATGTAAGATGATTTTGGGCATTTCTTTTATTTTCTTCGTCAGCTAATTTATAGTGTTTTATTTCTTTGCCATTATAGCGGTCCATTCCCTCATTGGTAAGAAACCACATATATCCTTTTGAGTCTTTTTGAATGTTGAATATTCTTCGGTTGCTCAGTCCGTCTTCTATCCCTATATATTTGTACGTTTGCCCCATAGCGATAAAAGGCAGTAAAAAGAACATGAATAATATATTCCTTTTCATGCTAATTTTGGTTTTCAAATATGTAAACGCGATAATACTGATATGTTAGTTTTACAAAGTAAGAGAAAAAGAATAGAAGATACAACTAAAATGTATTCTAAATTAAGAAACAGTTTTGATTTTCTTATTTCTTTACTCAGTGACGAAAGTATGTGGCAAGTATTGGATATGTTTTTTTACTTCGAAATCAAAAATAGGCTTTTCCTTTAAAGAAAAACTGGGTGTAAGCCACATTCTAAAAGATAGAGAATAAGCCGAGAAATAGGTTGAAAATATAATTCTTTGGCAGAAAAAAGTGTAATTCTGATTGTTAATGAATTACACTTTTATTATTTTTGTATACATATTATTTCATAATAAAATGCAACTACAGAGTTATGAAAAAGATTATTTTATTATACTTCATATGTTCTTTTTCTATATATGCGCAAGGACGGAATTTTCTTGCAAATGAAAAAACGAATGGAACAAGTACTATAGATAGTTTGTTCTCTTCGGTTAACAAACAATTGTCTGGTTATCCTTCAGAGTGTATATATCTGCAAACAAGCAAAGGAATTTATGAAGCCGGTGAAGACCTTTGGTTCAAAGCTTATCAGCTGGATGTACAAACCTTCGGCTTATCGGATAAAACTAAGACTCTTTATCTGCAAATGATTAATCCGAAAGACAGCGTAGTCTGGCAAGAAAAGTATCCGATAGAGAATGGTATCGTATCCGGTCATGTTTACATCGACGAAAAACTTTCGGAAGGCGATTATTTTCTGGAAGGCTATACAAAGCACTCTTTTTACAAGAATGATACTATCGGAATAACTCCTACCCGCAAAATAAGGATAGTAAAGAATATAGCCCGTTCGGAAGTAACGGAGAGCCTTAAAGATACAGTCTTTCGTTTTGAAACATTTCCCGAAGGAGGGAATCTTGTGTCCGGCCTTTTCTCCAAGTTAGCTTTTAAAGCAACCGATGGTAAAGGGAATCCGGTAGCTGTGGAAGGAGCCATCTATGAAGACGATAAGTTCCTGTGCGGAATAAAAAGCGTGCACGATGGAATGGGGGCTGTTTCCTTCACTCCCTTAGTGAATAAAAAATATAGGATTGAATTGAAGAATGGAAAAAGCTATCCGTTACCCGAGATTCATTCACAAGGAATGGTTCTGAACCTTCGCGGGCAAGATAAAGAGCACCTGGATTTTGTCCTTTCACAAACCGAAGGCTTTCCACACCGGCAAATTTATCTCTTGGGGCAAATGCGCGGAATGATTTGCTGTATGGCGAAAGGGATATTAAAGGACAGTCTTAAAATCTCCATCCCGCTCGATAATTTCCTGTATCAGGGCATAGCGGAGTTTACGCTTTTCGACAGTTCCATGCAACCCGTTGCAGAACGATTGGTCTATGTTCATCCTCAAAAGAGACTGTATATAACGGCCGAACCCGCAAAGACAAGTTTTGCCATTCGGGAAAAAGCGTCAATCAAAATAAAAGCGACAGACGAAGAAGGCAAACCGGTAAGGGCAAATCTAGGCATTAGCGTATACGACCAAGCATATAACAATCCTGCTGACCCTGTGAATATCTTAGCTTATTGTTATCTTTCATCCCAGATACGAGGCAGAATCTGTAACCCCACTTATTATTTTGATGAAAAGAACAGTGACAGAAAAGAAGCATTGGATCTGTTGTTGCTTACTCAGGGCTGGAGGCGATATGTATGGAATGCAGTAGAACCTGATTATCAAGGACAGCCTTTTTTGACGGACGAAATCAATGGCATACAAACTCTTAAGAGTAAGAAAAAGGCCAAACAAAATGAAGGGGCAGAACAGCTTATTCAGATTTTCGGTGCAAAGGGAAACTCTCAGTTTATTTGGACAGATTCCACCGGACATTTTATGGTTGACCCGGACAAGATGAAAGCACTTCAGGGAGGATATGTGTATTTGAAGCCCATGTTGTCGAAAGAGTTTAAACCAACACTGGAATTGGTGGATTACTTTTCTTTAATTGATAGTATAAAGAAGAAGAGGCCTCATTATTATCCGATAGCGGAACTGTCACGCTATAAAAGGGAACAGCTTCTAGATTTGCCTGTGATAGGCAGTGACAGTACTATACTACTGAGTGAGGTGACTATAACAGCAAAAGGACATAAACCGTTTAGAGATAAAATGATGGGACGACTGGATAGCTTAGCAAAAGTAGATTTGAATAAAGCATGGGTATGTGATTGTAACAGTAGAACACCTAATGGTTATCTGAATGACTATATGGGGTATTCACACCACCCGACAGGTTGCTCTTCGTGCTATCCGGTCCGTAAGAAATCTAAACCTATTAACGGAAAAGATTATGAACTTATTAAATATGAACCCATAGGGAAAAATGGCGCATGGATAGTCACTGATATAAAAACAATTACCTACAATGGACCAGAGTTCACAGAAGAGGAATTGTTACGGATGAACAACCTCTGGCGTACCAAAGGATATTACACCTCTCGTGAATTTTACCAACCGGACGAAATAGACATGCAGCTCTCCACCCCTGATGCTCGCAATACTTTATTATGGGCTCCGTCAGTTATTACAGATGAAAAAGGAGAAGCGGAAGTTCATTTCTATTGTTCTGACATCAATACCGGATTTATCGGAGTCGTAGAAGGCGTTGATGGTGATAGATTGGTGGGAACTACAAAATGTGAATTTAGAGTATTAAGAAAATAAGAATTGTATATGAAAGAAATAAGCATATACAGAACAATTATTTTCCTGTATAGGAATATACCTAAGGGCTCCTATGACCTATTCTCAACAATCCATAGATTCCGTAATCTGTAAGATGAGAGAAGATATTTCTTCCCGTCCTTCTGAATTAATCTATCTTCAAACCGGTAAAGATATCTATGAAGCTGGTGAAGACCTTTGGTTCAAAGCCTATCAGCTGGATGTACAAACCTTCGGCTTATCGGATAAAAGTAAGACTCTTTATCTGCAAATGATTAATTCGAAAGACAGCGTAGTCTGGCAAGAAAAATATCAAGACGGTATCGCCAATGGTATCAAAGGCGGTATCATAATAGGTGAAAATATCGGTAAATACTAGTAAGATTTTGGTAAATATATACTTAATTGGGATTAAGTCAAAAAGTGTGTGAGCATAATATTTTGAGAAAATTCGGGTCACTTATTATTCTTTGGGGGGTAAATGTCATACCACAAGCAAAGGGAAGAATAAGCCGTTTCCCATGGTCGGCCAAGGTCTTTTAAACGGAAGATTATTACAGTCTGCGACGGCAGACTGTACAGTCTACTGCAATGGACTGTACGGTCTACAGTAGCGGACTATACAGTCCGCTGCCGAAGACTATAGTAATCTGACGGACAGACAGGCATAATAGAAAGGATGAAAACGCTTAGTCCGGCTAATGAAACAACGTAGGGAGGGCGCCTATTTATGTAGATATCTTCGGCTTAACGAAAAAAGGAACCCGTTTTTAGCGGATTCCTTTTTAGCGGTGCGTACGGGACTCGAACCCGTGACCCCATGCGTGACAGGCATGTATTCTA